>MDTA01143908.1_pt1 | contig 24309 bp, 32 predicted proteins | sample 811151 | NCBI WGS metagenome assembly MDTA01 (sample SAMN05326648, study PRJNA326480) | marine metagenome | isolation source: seawater | place: Indian Ocean: South | collected 2010
CTAAACTTCCGTAGTATTTAACTATGCTACCGAGGGTTCGAATCCCTCTCTCACCGCCAATTAATTAAAATAACTATCTATCTGAACAGGCTCTTTGCGTAATATGTACTTATAAACGTTGATATTTTCTAAAACTCTTTGAACATAATTTCTTGTCTCTTCAAATCTTATTTGTTCAATCCAATTAATATATGAAATTTGTCCTTTTGAAGGATCTCCATTCACTCTACGCCAAGTTTTTACTCTATTTGGTCCTGCGTTGTAAGCAGCTATAGCAAAAGGGAAAATACCATTATAGTCTTCCAATAACCCATTAAAATAATATGATCCTAATTTAATATTATACTCAGGGTCTTGTGTTAATCGACTTATACTGTAAGGAAGCTTGGCTTGTTTAGCAACTATTTTTGCAGTGTATTTCATTAATTGCATCATTCCTCTAGCTCCAGCCCAACTATTAGCTTTTCGATCAAATTCACTCTCTTGTCTTATAATGGCTAAAACAATTTCTTGTTTTGGCATTTGTTTATTATTTACAATTTTAGGTGTTGCAATGACTGGATAATTATATTTATTTATAAATCTTTTTTCGTAAGAGGCTCTTTTAGAAATTTGAATAGCAAAATCATATCGCTCAACAGATGTAGATAATTCGGCTGCTAAAACTTCACTTCCTTTTTCAATATTTAATTCAGCGAGGTGTTTAAGAATATCTTTTGCATATTGGCTTGCATCAAGTTCATGCAATAAAATAACATGCTTTATTAACTTATTCTTTTTAAATTCTTTCTCGTAATCCTTATCAAAGTAGCTTTCATCTCTTAATTCAAAATTTCCTCCTGGATTGATTTTGTTAAAAGCAAGCTGACCATAGTATGTCATTGGAAATTTAGAAGCTTCTATAAAATAATTTTTTGCAGCTTCTTTTTCGTTTAATTTTTCATATGACTCACCTAACCAATAAGCTCCCCGAGCTAAGCTTATTGGGTAACCCACATTATTATAAAAGTTTTGAAAATGATTAATTGCATATTCTGGCGATTTTAAGAAAGTTAATGCTATCCAACCGGAAAGCCACTCAGCTTCTGCAAATGAAGGTCCAGAAGATAAAGAATGTTCACTGGCTACTTTATATGCTGTTTTATATCTTTTTTTATAAATTAAACTTCTTGTTACACTTTCTCTTTGTTCCCACCACTTATCTGGTCTTACCATCTGAGTCTCAGTTCTATTTGCATTTTGGTATAATATTTCTAAAGAGCCCTCAAGTCTTCCTCTTCTATTTCTCCATCTTAATCTATCAAATTCTAATCCAGGATCTTTTTTAAGATATTGAGGAACTTTAGAGATTGCATTGTCTACACCATATGAATTACTCATTAGAATTTGCCTAGCGTTATATAAAGCTCTTTGATCAGTAGGTAAATATTTCAGCATTCTTTTTAGATCCCAATATTTTCTTTCCCAAGCAAGATAGTCAGCTCTTTTTACATGATCATCTGAAGTCAAAAATTTTTTAAATTTAGCTCTATAGTATCCTAAATCGTTTTTTCTTATTTCAGCCGTAACCCATCCATCTTTTATTAAATTTTTAACTTCACTTAACCTTCCTTGTTCTAAAAGAGCTTCTGCTAACTTTATCTTACCTAGGCCTCCTAAAGGTGGATACTTTTCAAACCAATTTATTATTGATGTTGGAGAATTGTTTCTTAAATAAATTTTTTCTTCTGCAAGATATCTAATCCTATTAATTCTAGGATAATAATCGTTTTGTTCTATAAATTTTTTATACTCACTGAATGAAGCTCCATTTCTTGTTGTTTTTAGATGCATCCAAGTTATCAATTTTCTAAATTCGCTATCTTTTACTTTTTGGGAGGCTTTTAATGCGCTATTCCATTTTTTCTGTTTTATAAATTTAATTGTTTCTTTTGCTTTTTCAAAATCTTTTTTGTTTAATACTTTTGATGTCTGAATTTCCTTTGATGAAACTTTATAAGTGATTGGTTTTTTTTTTGGAAAAGTAAAAGAGAAAATTTTTTGTTCTGACTCTTTTGGTTTTTTTTCTATATTATCTTTAATTTTTTCCTCTTTTTTCTCTATCTTTTTAGGTTTAACTTCAACTTTTTGTTTTAACGTTGGTTTAGGTACTGGCAAGTTTTGGTTTACACTTTTTTTTATTTCTTTTTCGGTTTTTTTAAAAATTGAAGGTTTTTTTTGTGGAAGAAGGAAACTATTTTCCGAATAAACAACCCCAATATTTGATATTGTTAATAAAAATACTAGACTAATTAATCTATTAAGCATAAGTTCAAGGATATCTACCTTATATTGTTTTATGCTTAAAGGATCAATTGTTGCGTTAATTACACCATTCAAAGATGATAATCTTGATGAGGATACGTATAGAAAACTTATTGATTATCACCTAAAAAATGGATCAAATGGATTAGTACCTGGAGGAACAACAGGTGAATCCCCAACTTTATCTCATAGTGAACATAAAAAAATTATAGAAATTTCAGTTAAAGAATGTAAAGGCAAGATTCCTGTAATTGCAGGGACTGGCTCAAATTCAACAGATGAGGCAGTTGACTTATCTAGATTTGCGGAAAAAGCTGGGTCAGACGCTTTATTAGTAGTCACTCCTTATTACAACAAACCAACTCAAGAAGGCTTGTATCAACATTATAAAAAAATTAATGATAGCGTTGGTATTCCGATTATAATTTATAATATTCCTTCTAGGTCAGTTATAGACATGTCAGTTGAAACAATGTCTAAACTTTATGAACTCAAAAATATAGCTGGTGTTAAGGATGCTACTGGAGATTTAAATAGGGTTGATCAACAATTAAAAGCAATGGGTAAAGATTTTATTCAACTAACAGGAAATGATGATAATGCTTTAGAATTTAATAGACGTGGTGGAGTTGGAGCAATAGGAGTTACAGCCAACATTGCTGCAAAAATTTCATCTGATTTTCAAAAAGCATGTGTAGAAAACATAAAGAAAGCAGAGGAATTAGATAATATACTACAACCGTTGCACTTCTCACTATTTATAGAAAGCAATCCATCACCAGTTAAATATGCTGCTTCACTTTTAAATATGTGTAGCCCTGCTGTCAGGTTACCTTTAGTTGAAGTCAAAGATGAAACCAAAAAAAAAATTTTAGAAGCACTTAAAGTAGCAAAATTACTTTAATGAAATCAAAAGAAGTCCCCGGAAAAAAAATAATTTGTCTTAATAGAAAAGCTAGCTTTAATTATTTTTTTTTAGAAATTCTAGAAGCTGGAATATCATTAAAAGGATCTGAGGTAAAATCTTTAAGAGTTGGAAAAGGGAGCATTGCAGACTCCTATGCTGTTGATAATAAAGGTGAACTTTTTCTGATTAACTCTCATATACCACTATACAGACAATCTTCTTATAATAATCATAATCCAAAAGGTGAAAGAAAACTTCTTCTAAAAAGAAAAGAATTGAATAAATTAATTGGCAGGATTAACCAAGAAGGATTAACAATCATTCCAACAAGAATGTACTTTGTTAAAGGTAAGGTCAAAGTTGAAATTGCAGTCGCTAAAGGAAAGAAGCTTTATGATAAAAGACAGGTAAAAAAAACTAGAGATTGGAATAGAGAGAAAGCTCGATTATTAAGCAAAAATAATAAATGATACATTTTAATATAGGTTCAAATTTAGAAACAAACTCATATTCAAAATTTGATAATATAACAATTGCTATAAATCTTTTAATTAATTCAAAAGTTAAAATTAAAAAGATTTCAAATTTTTTTGAAACACCATCTTATCCAAATTCAAAACATCCCAGGTTTTTAAATGTTGGGGCTATAGCAGAATTCAAAGGCGATCATAATAATTTAATGCAAATAACAAAATTAATAGAAAAAAAAATAGGTAGAATTAAAACAATTAAAAATAATCCAAGAGTAATTGATATAGATATAATAGACTTTAAAGGATTAGTGCTAAATAGCACTAAATTGAAATTACCTCATCCTAAATGTCACTTAAGAAATTTTGTTTTATTTCCAATTTTTCAAATTGATCCTAAATGGTCACATCCAATATTTAAGAAAAATGCCCAATATTTGATAAATAAACTTAGTCAAAAATCTAGGATAGAGATTACAAGATTAGAGAAAAATGTTAATATCAAATTATGATTAATAATAATGAATTAATTGATCAAATAAAATCGTACAATAAGTTTTTAAATTCAGAGTCATTAAATAAAGCATATAATTTTGCTCTAGAAGCTCATCAAAATCAAAAGAGAGATGAAGGAGTTCCTTATATTATTCATCCAGTTGCAGTAGCAAAAATTCTTACTGAACTTAAGTTAGATAGCGCTACAATTACAACTGGATTATTACATGACACTATTGAAGATACAAATGTAACTTATGAAACAGTAAAAAAAGAATTTGGTGAAGAGGTTGCCAATCTAGTTGAGGGAGTAACAAAAATTTCTGCTTTAGAAGATAAGGCTTCCGAAAATTCTAAAGCTGAAAATTTTAGAAAATTAATTTTAGCTACATCGAAAGATATTAGAGTTCTCTTAGTTAAGTTGGCAGATAGATTACACAATATGAGAACTATACAATTTGTTAAAAATGAAGAAAAAATTATTAGGAAAGCTAAAGAGACAATGGAAATATATGCACCGCTGGCTGATCGAATGGGAATGAACAGAATAAGGGATGAATTAGAAGATCTTTCTTTTTCAGTATTAAATAAACCAGCTAGAGATTTAATTCTTGAAAGATTAAATTTTATTAAAAATAATAAAGAAGATACATTTAAATCTATTTCTGTTGATTTAATTGATTTATTAAAAAATAATGGGATTACAGCTACTATCACAGGTAGAGAAAAAACTCCTTTTTCAATATGGAGAAAAATTCAAAATAAAAAGATTTCTCTGGAGCAGCTAACGGATATTATTGGATTCAGAATAATAGTAAATTCAGTTGAGGATTGCTATAAAACATTAGGAATATTTCATAGCAAGTTTTCAACGATACCAGGTAAGTTTAAAGATTACATTTCAACACCAAAAATTAATAATTATAAATCTATTCATACAGCAGTTATAGGTCCAAAAAAAAACCGTATTGAGATACAGATAAGAACACACGATATGCATGAATTTGCTCAAAGAGGTATTGCTTCACATTGGAAATATAAATCTTCAGAAAAATTTTCTGAACTTTCTTGGAAAGAATATGATTGGTTAAGAGATCTAGTTGAAATTATAGAAGCAGGTACTAGTCCTGAACATTACTATGAATTTACCAAACTACAGATGTTTCAAGAAAATGTATTTTGTTTTACACCAAAAGGCGCTGTTATAAAATTACCTCAAAAGGCTACACCTATAGATTTTGCTTATGCGGTACATACAAAAGTAGGAAACAATGCTATAGGTTGTACTATAAACGGTAATCAAGCTACACTTCAGACTATTTTAAAAAATGGTGATTTGGTTAATATTGAAACCTCGAAAAATGCATCACCCTCGTTGCACTGGTTGTCTTCCTCAACTACTGGTAAAGCTCGTTCAGCAATAAGAAGATATTGGCAAGATAAATCAACCGAAAATTTGAAATCGGTTGATAAAAATTACTCAAGCACGATAGAAGTTGACTTACCACATAAACCAGGTGTTTTAGGCCATATAACCTCTCTTATAGGCCTCAATAAGGGAAATATAGTGAACCTAGAAATAATTAAAAGAAAAAAGGAACATTTGACATTTTCTTTTGATCTACAGATTAAAGATTTGAAAAACTTTACAAACTTGATAAGTCAGATAAAGCAAAGTAATTTAAAATTTAAAATTATTCGACATAAACGAAAAACAAATGCTTTCATTAAAAGAATCTTTGAAAATTTTAAAAGAAACTAACGCACTATTAGAGGGGCATTTCATTTTATCATCAGGTCTTCATAGCCCTCAATATGTTCAATGTGCTCAATTATTAAGCAAGCCCGATAAAGCTAGCAAAATCTGCAAATCACTCTCACAAAAAATAAGCAAAGAGTTTAAAGAAATTGATTTGATTTTATCCCCTGCAATGGGAGGTATAATAATTGGTTATGAAATTGGAAAGCTACTTAAAAAAGAAACAATATTTTCTGAGAGAGTTAACGGCAAATTTCAGTTAAGAAGAGATTTTTTAATAAAAAAAAATCAAAAAGTTCTTATAGTTGAGGATGTCATAACAACTGGAAAATCTAGTATTGAATGTTCAAAATTAGTTTTAAAAAATGGTGCTAAAATTTTAGGATATGCTTGTATTATTGATAGATCCGATGGAAAATCTAAAATAAAAAAAAAATAATTTCACAAGTTAAATTAGATATCCCAACTTATTCAAAGCAAAATTTACCAAAATCTCTATTGTCTATAAAAGCAATCAAACCAGGAAGTAGAAATCTTTAATGAATAAAATAAGACTTGGTGTAAATATTGACCATGTAGCAACTGTAAGAAATGCAAGAGGTGAGGCTTATCCTAGCCCCTTAAAAGCAGCATTACTTGCCCAAAAAAGTGGAGCAGATTCTGTTACAATTCATCTTAGAGAAGATAGACGTCATATTAATGATAAAGATTTAAAACAGATAAATACAAAACTCAAAATACCTTTAAACTTAGAAATAGCTGCAACTAAAGAAATGTTAAAAATTGCTCTTAAAAGCAAACCACCATTTATTTGTATTGTACCAGAAAAAAGGAAAGAAATTACAACAGAAGGTGGTTTAAATTTATCATATAAAAAAGCATTTTTATTAAAAATGATAAAAAAATTGAAAAAGAATGGATCAAGAATTAGTTTGTTTATAGAACCTAGCAAGAAAGATATTAAAGAATCAAAATATTTACAAGTAGATTGTATTGAAATTCATACTGGTAAATTTTGTAATTTAGTTAATCAAAATAAAAATTTTAAAAAAGAGATTAAAAGAATTAAAACAGCTGTAAATTTGGGAAATTCCCTTGGTTTAGAAGTGCATGCAGGTCATGGATTAACATATAAGTCTGCAAAAATTTTATCCAGTGTTAAAGGTATTAAAGAATTTAATATTGGACACTTCCTGATTGGAGACTCCATATTTATCGGTTTAAAAAACTCTATAAATAAATTTAAGAAAATAATTAAATAATGAAAATTTATGGAATTGGTACAGATATAGTTGAAGTAAATAGGATTAAAAAATCTATTAAAAAAAAATTATTTATACAAAAAATATTTAGCAAAGAAGAAATTCTAAAATGTAAAAAAATTAAGAATCCATCAAATTGTTTTGCTAAAAGATTTGCAGCAAAAGAGGCTTTTTCTAAAGCTTTGGGAACTGGTATTTCTAAAGGTATAAACTTTAATGAGATAATTATATTAAATGAAAAAAACGGGAAACCATTTATTAAATTACTTAACAAAACAAAAAAAAATGTTGAAAAAAAAATTAAAAAAAAATTTAAAATCTCCTTATCTTTAACTGATGAAAAAAAATATGCTGTCGCTTTTGTTACAATCTCAATATGAAAAAAAATAAATTAATTATCAGCTTAATAGATAATATAAAAACTCTTATATTTGCTTTATTAATTGCTATTTTAATAAGGTCATTGTTAATTCAACCTTTTTACATTCCTTCGTCATCAATGGAGCCAACTTTATTAATCGGAGACAGAATATTTGTTTCAAAATATTCTTATGGTTATAGCAAGCACTCATTTCCTTTTAGCCCAAATTTTACAAATCAAAGATTTTTTTTTAAAAACCCAAAACTAGGAGATTTAGTTGTTTTTAAAACACCTGCAGATAATAGGACAGATTACATTAAAAGGTTAATCGGACTTCCTGGTGATGAAATTCAATTTATCAATGGAGACATTTATATAAATGGCGAAGCTATCAAGAGAAAAATGATAAATCAAATAGTTCCAATTAGATGTGGGAAACTAAAATTAGAAACAAATACTTTTATAGAAACGTTACCTAATGGTGTTGAACATAAAGCAACATATAATAAATTGGGAACTTTAAAAAATACCAAAAAATTTAAAGTTCCAGATGAACATTATTTTTTAATGGGGGATAACAGAGATTGTTCAAAGGATAGTAGATTTCTTGACGAAGTTGGATATGTAAATCAATTAAATTTAGTTGGCAAAGCCCAAATCATATTTTTTTCAAATGATACAATAAAAGGAAGTTTATTAAAATTTTGGAATTTGCAAAATTCTATGAGATTAGAGAGAACTTTTATGAAATTAAAATGAAAAAAATATTAAAAGAGCTTGAGGAAATTTTAAGATATAATTTTAAAGATAAAAGTTTGTTGCATAAAGCTCTCACCCATAAAAGTTTTAATAATCAAGAAAATAATGAAAAATTAGAATTTCTAGGAGACAGAGTATTAGGTTTGATTATATCAAAAAAACTTTTAGAGAAATATCCTAATGAAAAAGAGGGTATAATAGATAAAAAATTTGCTAATCTAGTAAATAAAAAAACATGTGCTGAAATCGCAAAAAAAATTGAAATTAAAAAATTTATTTATTTGGGCTCCTCTCATAAGTTTCTGGAAAGATCTGCTGATAAAATAATAAGTGATTGTTTAGAAGCTATAGTAGGTGCAATATACCTTGATGGTGGGTTGAAAATTTCAGAAAAATTTATTCTTAATTTTTGGGAAAAATATATTGATAAATCTGTTATTACTTTAATTGATCCTAAAACTAAACTTCAAGAATATAGTTTAAAAAAATTTAAACAACTACCAAAATATATTTTTTTTAAAAAAACTGGACCGCAACATAAACCAATTTTTAAAACTGAAGTTGAAATACCAGAGTCAAAAAAAATAATTGGGATTGGATCATCAAAAAAAAATGCTCAGCAAAATGCAGCTTCTAAATTAATAAAAATACTTAAAATATGAACTGGGAAGATGAATGCTACCTGTTGTTTAAAAGAAAATTTAGAGAAAATGCTAATATCATAAATGTTTTTTCAAAATCAAAAGGAAAAATATCTGGTGTTGTATATGGTGGTAATTCTCGAAAAATAAGAAATTATTTACAATTGTCAAATAAGCTTTTTATAGTACATAATTCAAAAAATGAAAATAAACTTGGTTACTTTAAAACTGAATTAATCAAACCTATATCTCCTCTTTATTTTAATGACAAAGAGAGAACAGCTGCTTTAATTTCTCTATGTTCAATATTAAATACCTTATTACCAGAATCTCAACCTAATCAAAAAATCTATAAATCATTTGAAAGGTTCCTCAAATCGATTAGTTTAGAAAATTGGATTATTTTATATATTTTTTTCGAACTAAGTTTAATTAAAGATTTAGGTTATGATCCCAATCTATCTCAATTTAAGGAAAATCAGATAAATGAAAATGATTTCAAAAAAATTAAGATTGATTCATTTACATATGAGGTACCAATTTTTTTAATTTTTAAAAAACCTCCTGAAAAATATTCTAATCAACTTATTAAAAAATCTTTATATTTTACACGAAATATAATTCAAAATAGGTTTTTTATTCCAAACAACTTACCATTTCCAAAATCAAGAATTATTTTAGAAAATTATTTTAATTAATTTTCTTTAATTTTTTTGCTACCTCAATTGCAAAATACGAAATAATTGCACAAGCACCTGCTCTTTTAAAAGCAATTAAACTTTCAAATATTATATCTTCATTAAAAAGTTTTTTTTTAATTCCATCTTTGATTAAACTATACTCACCTGATACTTGATATGCTATTATAGGCACATTAAAGTTTTTTTTAATATTTCTAATTATATCCAGGTATATCATTCCAGGTTTTACAATAATCATGTCTGCTCCCTCTTTAATATCTAGACCAACTTCTCTATAAGCTTCAAAAGAGTTTCTAAAGTCCATCTGATATGTTTTCTTATCTTTTTTGAGTTTTGATTTACTTCCTACAGCATCCCTAAACGGTCCATAAAAGTTAGATGCATATTTTACTGCATAGGACAAAATAGATACATTTGAAAAATTATTTTTATCTAACTCTTTTCTTATAAGACCAACTCTTCCATCCATCATGTCAGAAGGAGCAATTACATCGCAACCCATTTCAGCTTGGAGTAAAGCTTGTTTAATTAATATTTTTACAGTTTCGTCATTATCCACTTCATTATTTATTACAATGCCATCGTGACCATGTGAAGTATATGGGTCTAAAGCTACATCACACATTGTTCCAATATTTTTATATTTTTTTTTAATAAATTTTAAACTTTTACAAATTATATTATTTTTGTTAAGAGCTTCAGAACCATTATTATCTTTCTTATTATCTTGAATGTATGGAAATAAAGCTACCATAGGGATTTTATATTTTTGTACCTGATTCAAAATAATCGGTAATTTATCAATAGAATATCTAAAAACTCCAGGCATTGATTTAATTGGTTCAATTTTATTTTTTCCGTCTCTGATAAAAATCGGCATAATCAAATCATTGCTTGATATATTGCTTTCTGAGATAATGTCTCTTAACCACTTATACTTTCTTAACCTTCTAAGCCTTGTTTTTGGATATGAACCGATAATTTTCATGATTAGACCTGAATATTTATAATTTAATGCGACAAATATATTATTATAATTTAAATTAGTGTAATTTAATTAGTTATTATGAGCAATATAAAATTAAATGAAATTTTTAAAACTGTATGCATTGCCTCAGATCATGCAGGATTTGATTTAAAAGAGGTTATTAAAAATCATTTAGTTGATAAAAGTGTATCAATATTTGATTTAGGTCCTTTTAATGATCATTCAGTGGACTACCCTGACTATGCTAAAAAATTAGCAAATAGAATCAAATTAAAAAAAAGCGATGTAGGGATACTTGTGTGCGGTTCCGGCACAGGGATGGCAATAAGCGCCAATAAAGTCCAAAAAATAAGAGCTGCCGTATGCTATAATTTAAAGTCTACAAGATTGTCTAGACAACATAATAATGCTAATATAATTGCTTTAGGATCTAGGTTAACAAAAAAAAAATTATCTTTAAAATTAGTTGAAGTTTTTTTAAAAACTAAATTTGAGGGTGGAAGGCACTTAAGAAGGGTTAAGAAAATATAAAATGTCAATAGCTATAAAACTTAATAAATATTTGAATAGTTTTTTTAAATTAGATTTAAAAAGTGCTGACAGGGAACTTTATAAATCAGTTGAAGAAGAATTCATTAGACAACAAAATCATATTGAACTTATTGCATCTGAAAATATTGTTTCTAAAGCTGTACTAGAAGCTCAAGGCTCAATTTTAACAAATAAATACGCAGAAGGTTATCCTGGTAAAAGATATTATGGTGGATGTGAGCACGTTGATGTTTCAGAAAATTTAGCTATAGAAAGAGCGAAAAAATTATTTGATTGTAAATTTGCAAATGTGCAACCTCACTCAGGTGCTCAAGCAAATGGTGCTGTTTATTTAGCTTTGTTAAAACCTGGCGAAACAACACTTGCTATGAGTTTAAATTCTGGTGGACACTTGACACATGGAGCTAAGCCAGCACAATCAGGAAAATGGTTTAATGCATTACATTATGAAGTTGATAAAGAAAATGGTCTTATTGATTACGAAAGTGTTGAAAAACTTGCAGTTGAAAATAAACCAAAACTTATTATCGCTGGTGGAAGTGCGTATTCAAGAATAATTGATTTTAAAAAATTTAGAGAAATATGTGATAAGGTCGGAGCCTATCTACATGTTGATATGGCTCACTTCTCAGGACTAGTTGCTGGGGGTGCTTACCCAAATCCTACTAAATATGCTGATGTTGTAACTTCAACAACTCATAAAGTTTTAAGAGGTCCTCGGGGAGGAATAATATTAACAAATAGAGAAGATTTAAGTAAAAAATTTAATAGTGCAATCTTTCCAGGATTACAAGGTGGACCATTGATGCATGTTATTGCTGCAAAAGCAGTTTGTTTTAAAGAGGCTTTGTCAAAAGATTTCAAAGAATACACCAAAAATGTAGTTAACAACGCAAAAGTGCTTTCTGACAGATTGACCGAGAAAGGTTTTAAAATATTTTCAGGAGGAACGGATACACATTTAATGTTATTAGATTTAAGATCATTTGGTGTAACAGGTAAAGATGCGCAGGCTTCGTTGGGAAGATCAAATATTACTTGTAATAAAAACGGAATTCCTTTCGATACTGAAAGTCCAATGATAACATCTGGTATTAGACTTGGTACACCAGCGTGTACTACAAGAGGTTTTGGACCTAATGAATTCAAGCTTGTTGGAGATTTAATTTTCAAAGTAATAGATGGTTTAAGTAAAAATAAAGATAATAATTCAAAAATAGAGAAAGAAGTTCAAAAAGAAATAATTAATCTATGTTCATCTTTTCCAATATATGGACAGTAAAACTTTAAATCATGCTTTGCCCGTTTTGTAGAGAAAAAGATACATCTGTAGTAGACTCAAGACCAACTGAGGATGGAACTGCAATCAGAAGAAGAAGACTGTGTGGTTGTGAAAGAAAAGAGAGATTTACGACTTTTGAAAGAGTTCAGTTTCAGGAATTAACTGTAATTAAAGGTAATGGCAAAAGAGAGCCTTTTGATAGAGATAAAATTTCAAAGTCTATAAGAATAGCAACAAGAAAAAGGCCCATCGATTCAGAAACAATAGAAAAATTTATATCTAAAATTGTTAGAAATTTAGAAGGTCTTGGAGAAAGTGAAATACCAACACCAACAATTGGTAAGTTTATTATGGAAGGACTTTCTGGATTAGATAAAGTTGCCTATGTTCGATTTGCCTCTGTATATAAGAATTTTAAAGAGGCTAGGGACTTCGAAGAATTTGTAGGCAATTTGGATGAAAGCAAATCATAAATATTATTCTAATCTTGCCTTTAATTTAGCAGAAAATCATTTGGGCAAGACAAGCACTAATCCATCAGTTGGTTGTGTAATAGTTAAAAATAATACTGTAATAAGTACAGGAGTAACATCAATTACGGGTAGACCACACGCAGAATTCAACGCATTAAATAAAAAGATAAACTTTAATGGAGCTAATATGTATGTGACTTTAGAACCTTGCACACATTATGGCTTAACTCCACCGTGTACTGATATAATTAAATATAAAAAAATTAAGAACGTTTTTTATAATTACAAAGACCCAGATGAAAGAACTTTTGGGAAGGCAAAAAAAGAATTACTTAAAAACAATATTAAATTAAAAAGGATTAAGAATATAAAAAAAAATTTTTATAAAAGTTATTTTATTAACAAATATAAAAATTTACCACTTATTGATGCTAAAATTGCTATTTCAAATGATTATAATACTATAAATAAAACCTGCAAAAGAATCACAAATAATCGATCTAGAAATGTAAGCCATTTACTTAGATCTAAATATGATTGTATTCTCTCAACGTCAAAGACAATTAATTGTGATAATGCACTTTTAAATTGTAGAATCGAAGGTATGGATAATTTAAAACCAGATCTTTTAGTTGTTGATAGAAATTTAAAATTAAAGAAAAATCTTAAATTACTTAAATTATCAAAACATAGAAAAACCTATATTTTTACTTCATCTTTGAATAAGAAAAAAATTAATTTTTTTAAAAATAAAAAATGTAAAATTATAAAGATAAATGAACTCAAAACTAAAAATGATTTTCAAAATTTTTTGAAAATTATTTATAGGTTAGGTAAAAGAAGAGTACTTGTTGAATCTGGTTTAATTTTTTTAAATAAGTTATTAAATTACAAACTTGTTAATGATTTATTTATTTTCAAAACAAAAAAAAAATTAAGAAAAAAAGGTTATAATAATACTAAGTCCCAATATTTGAAAAAATATAGATTAATTAATTCTATAAAAGTAAATTTAAATGAAGATAAACTTTTTAAGGTAAAAGCATTCAATGTTTAATGGAATAATTTACAACATAGGTGAAGTTAAAAGCATTAAAAAAGATAAAAATAGAATTTTAATATGTATAAAAAGTAATTTAAATTTAAAAAATAATGAGATTGGTTCATCAATAAGTTGTAACGGGGTATGTCTTACCGTTTACAAAATTCAAAAAAAATTAATTTTTTTCTACATTTCAAATGAGACTATTAAAAGATCAAATTTTAAAGATTTAAAAATTGGTGACAAAATAAATTTAGAAAAATCTTTAACGTTTGGTCAAAAGATATCGGGTAATTTTACACAAGGTCATGTTGATACTACTGCAAAAATTAAGAAAAAAATTATTATAAAAAATAGTTGGTTTTTAAGGCTTGAAATTAATAATAAAAAACTTCAAAAATTTTTAATTGATAAGGCCTCAATATCTATAAACGGAGTATCTTTAACAATCTCAAATGTTTCAAAAAACTATTTCGATCTTAATATTATTCCTCACACTTTAAAATTAACTAATTTAAAAGATCTAAGAGTAAATGATTTGGTCAATGTTGAATTAGATATATTTGGGAAGTATATATATAAATATAGTATCTAATGTCGAAAAAAAAATTTTCATCAATTACTTCAATTATTCAAGATGCTAAAAAAGGTAAAATGTTTATTTTAGTAGATGATAAAGACAGAGAAAATGAAGGAGATCTAGTGGTACCTGCCTCAAAGTGTAATTCAAAAAGTATAAATTTCATGGCTAAACATGGTAGGGGTCTAATATGTTTAGCTTTAACATCAAATCAAATCGAAAAATTAAAATTACCACTTATGTCTCGGACAAATAAATCAAGAATGCAAACTGCATTTACTATTTCTATTGAAGCAAGGAAAGGTATTTCAACAGGAATATCAGCCTATGATAGAGCAAAAACAATCAAAGTAGCAATAAATAAAAAATCTAAAAAGAATGACATCGTATCACCCGGTCATGTTTTTCCACTAGTGGCCAGATCTGGTGGAGTTTTAGAGCGAGCTGGTCATACAGAAGCTTCAGTAGATATCTCTAAATTATCTAATATAAATCCTAGTGCAGTAATTTGTGAGGTAATGAATGAAGATGGTAGAATGGCTAGATTGAAAGATCTTCAAAAATTTTCTGCAAAACATAAGATTAAGATAGCTTCAATAGAAGATTTAATTGCTTATAGGTTAAGAAATGAAAAATTGATTTCACGACTCTATTCAAAATTAATAAAGAATAGAAAAAAAGATGATTTAGAGTTTGTTACCTATATAAACAAGCTTGATGGATCTAAAAATTTCGCCATTAAGAGTGGAAATTTAAATATAAATAAATCAGTCAGAACAAGAGTAATATCTGCTAATTTTAAGAATTCTAAATCAATATTATCTGATCCAAAAATTAAAAAATCTTTTAAATACCTTTCAAAGTTTTCAAATTTTGCTTTAGTTGTTGTTAATAATCAAAGTAAAGAAAATAAAGAAAAAGAAAATTTTACATTAAGATATTATGGTATTGGAGCCCAAATAATTAAAGACTTAAAGGTAAAAAATATGATACTTGTTACAAGAACAAGAAAAAAAATTATAGGTTTAGAAGGTTTTGGATTAAAAATAAAAAAGCAAGAGATTATCAAATGAAAAAATTATTAATTGTTGTTTCAAGGTATAATAATACCAATTTTTTATTAGAGAAAACAAAAAAAACATTAATTAAAAAAAAAATTAAATGGGAAATAATTAAAGTTAATGGCGCATTTGAAATTCCGGTGGTAATTTCAAAAAATTTGAGAAAATTTGATGCATTTATCGCAATAGGTATTATTATTAAAGGTCAAACTCCAAATTTTGATTTTATATCTCAAGCAATAACAAATGGATTGATAAATTTATCTATTTTAAGTAAAAAACCAATAGGCAATTCAATTTTAACTTGTTTAAATTCTAAACAAGCTTTGAATAGATCTAACAAAGGCTCAGAAGCAGTCGAGGCTGTTCTTGATGTTTTGAACCCTAAGAATAAGTGAACAAAATATATTCTAAAAAGAACTTGAGTCCTAGAATTAGAATAATTCAAAAATTGTACGGATCTTTAATGAATCCTGACGAACCAATAATATATCCTAAAAGTCAATATAAGAAGTTTATTAAAGACGTAGTTACGGGAACATTAGAAAGATTAGAATTGATTGAGGATACTATTCTTAAACATTTAAAAAGTGATATTGATCTAAAGAGAACCGATAAAATACTTAAGATAATATTGTTTGCTGCTGTATTCGAGCTCTTATTTAAACACAATAATCCAAAAAAGGTAATCATTAGCGAGTATTTAATCACCGCGGAACATTTTTTAGAAAAAGTACAAATTGGTTATTTAAACGCAATTTTGGATAAATTATCTATAGTTATTAGAAAAGATGAATAAAATGTTGAAAAATAGCGTAAGTTTAGCTTGCGTTTTTAATCCTTTTTTGGCATTTATCCGATTATTATAATGACTGATTATTTAGAACTTCTATATTTAATATCTTTCACAGGAATTCTTGCTGTAGCTTATAGCTACTTGCTGTCTGGTCAAATTATTTCTTCAAGTCCAGGTAACAATAGGATGCAAGAAATAGCTGAAGCTATACAAATTGGAGCAAAAGCTTATCTAAATAGACAATATAAAACTATTGCGGTAGTGGGAATAATTGTTTTAGCAATAGTGAGTTATTTTTTTAATTTTTTAGTTGGTTTAGGTTATTTCATAGGAGCTTTTCTATCTGGTGTAGCAGGATATGTAGGCATGCTTATCTCGGTAAAAGCTAACGTGAGAACTGCTGAAGCATCAAGAATAAGTTTACAATCTGGTTTAACGATCGCTTTTAAATCAGGGGCAATAACTGGTTTACTAGTGGCTGGTTTAGCATTATTAGCTATCACAATTTACTATATTATTTTAATTAATTTAAAGGTTGATAATCGAGAAATTATCAATGCTCTAGTTGCATTGGGATTTGGGGCATCATTGATCTCCATATTCGCTCGTTTGGGAGGTGGAATTTTTACAAAAGGTGCTGATGTTGGTGCAGATTTAGTTGGTAAAGTTGAAGCGGGAATCCCTGAGGATGATCCAAGAAATCCGGCAGTAATAGCAGATAACGTCGGCGATAATGTTGGAGATTGCGCTGGTATGGCTGCAGATTTATTTGAAACATATGCGGTTACTATTGTAGCAACAATGGTTTTGGCTTCGATTTTTTCGCCTCAAGATTATAATTTAATGATTTACCCTTTAGCAATAGGAGGAGCATGTATTATTACTTCTATAATTGGAACATGGTTTGTTAAGCTAGGAAAAAGCAAAAATATAATGGGTGCTTTGTATAAAGGTTTTATTGTTACAGCTGTTACATCATTATTGATAATGTACCCAGTAACTGATGCAATAATTGGAATTAAAAGTACATACAATAATAATGCAGGTGCAATTTTTTCAGGTTTAGATCTTTATATTTGTGGAGTAGTTGGTTTTATTATCACGGGTTTATTAATTTGGGTCACTGAGTATTACACTGGAACAGATTACAGGCCTGTTAGAACTGTCGCTAAATCATCAACTACAGGTCATGGCACAAATGTAATACAAGGCTTAGCTATTTCTATGGAAGCTACAGCAATACCTGCTCTAATAATTGTAGCAGGTATTTTATACACTAATAGTTTAGCTGGTCTCTATGGTATAGCAATTGCGGTTACAGCAATGCTTGCTTTAACAGGAATGGTTGTTGCGTTAGACGCCTACGGACCGGTAACAGACAATGCTGGTGGAATTGCTGAAATGTCAAAACTTCCCAAAAATGTTAGAAAAACAACAGATGCTTTAGATGCTGTTGGAAATACAACCAAAGCTGTCACAAAAGGTTATGCAATAGGATCAGCAGGCTTAGGAGCACTTGTGTTGTTTGCAGCTTATACTGAAGATATAAATTATTTTTCAAAAGTTAGTGGTTCAGCTCTCGAGGGTGTTAATGCAACTTTTGATCTTTCAAATCCATTTGTAGTTGCAGGTTTATTAGTAGGTGGTATGTTGCCATATTTATTTGGATCTATGGGAATGCAAGCAGTGGGAAGAGCTGGTGGCGCAGTTGTAATTGAAGTTAGAAGACAATTTAAAAAGATCCCTGGCATTATGAAAGGTAAAAGAAAACCTGATTATGGAAAATTAGTAGATTTATTAACTAAAGCAGCAATTAAAGAAATGATAATTCCTTCTTTATTGCCTGTTCTATCTCCAATTATACTTTATTTCGTAATTTTACAAATTGGTGGTATGGAAGCTGCTCTGTCCTCTTTAGGAGCGATGTTATTAGGAGTTATAATCACTGGTCTGTTCGTTGCTGTTTCAATGACCGCTGGTGGTGGGGCATGGGATAATGCTAAAAAATACATTGAAGATGGAAATTTTGGAGGTAAAGGATCAGAAGCGCATAAATCCGCTGTTACTGGAGATACTGTAGGTGATCCTTATAAAGACACAGCGGGACCAGCAGTTAATCCAATGATAAAAATTACAAATATCGTTGCATTATTATTATTAGCTGTTTTAGCCCATTAATAATTTATTTATTACCATACATTTTCGTTTTAACACTTTGTAAAAAACTTTGTATAAAACTTTTTTTTGATAATTGATTTTCGGTAGTTTTTTTAGAAAAAGTTATATTTTCTATATCATTTTTATCCAAAAATTTTTTTTCTATAAGCACTCCATATTTGTTAAAACCTAAAACTAGAACGTTGTTTTCTTTTAATATATTCTGTCCCAAACGATGAAACTCTCCTTTAGAAAGGACTCTTTCTATGTAAATCCATTCATTTTCATCATTTATAGATTTTGAGTGTGGTTGACCCATCACTTTAATCGTATCGTTTTTATTTGATCTATTAAGAACAAGCTTTTCAGATCTGTTTTTTAAAAAGGTTATCCCATGGTTTTTAAAAGGCTCTTGAAACTGACACCCAATTAAAATAATAGAGATTAGAATTAAATAAAATTTTTTATGATATTTAAAAAAAAGCATGATAATCAATTGTATTACAAATTATTATCTTTATCTAGGAATATCTTTTTTTATAAAAAATTGAATTTACCCGACACATTTGAAACTAGAATATATTTAATGTTTTTTCATTTTTCTATAATCTTAATAATATTTAAAAAAAAAAATGTAAATTTTGATCAAAATTCTTATGATAATTTATTCCATAGTATTGAAAATAATTTGCGAGAGCTTGGATTGGGAGATGTTTCTGTAAACAAGAAGATGAAAGAATTAAATAAAATTTTGTATGATATTTTGCTAAAAATTGAAATTAATGAAACTTCAAAATTTGAAATAAACCAAAAGCTTATATTTAAGTACTTCGAAGATTTAAATCAAAAAATCGACACAAAACACACAGAATTTGAGTTATATTTTAAAGATTTTTATAACTTTTGTTTTGAACTACCTATTGATAATATGATAAGAGAGTTGAATAATTTTAATTATGGCAGTTCCTAAAAGAAAAACATCAGTTTCAAAAAAAAGGATGAGAAGATCACATCATCGAATATCCCCATCTAATGTGATAGAGGATAAAAAAAGTGGTGAATATAAACTTTCACACCATATAGATCTTAAGTCTGGTTACTATAACGGTAAAAAAATTTTAGACATCTAATATTTAAATGAATAAAAAAATAACTATTGCAATTGATGCAATGGGCGGTGATAACTCGCCTGAAAAAACTATTGAAGGTGTTGGTATCTTCATAAAAAATAATAAAAATAATAAAGATTTTAAAATAAATCTATTTGGAAATATTGATGAAATTAATAAATCAATAAACAAGTTTGGCATAGATAAAAAAAATATAGAAATTAAACATACAATATCCGTAATTTCTGATGATGAAACACCACTTACCGCAATAAAAAACTCTAAGAATACAAGCATGTGGAACTGTATAAAATCTCAAATTGATGGAGAGAGCGATATAAGCTTATCAGCAGGAAATACTGGGGTGCTGCTAGTTATTTCAAGAATGATATTGAAAATGATTAATGGGGTAACAAAACCAGCTTTAGCGGCATTATGGCCAAATCAGAAAGGAATGAGTGTTGTATTGGATTTAGGTGCTAACATTGAATGTGATGAAAGTAATTTAATAGATTTTTCTGAACTAGGGTCAGCTTTATATAAATCTTTGTTTCCTAAAGAAAAACCAAAAGTTTCATTATTAAACGTCGGTTCAGAAGAAATAAAAGGTACGGAAATCTTAAAAAAAACTTTTCCAAAATTAAAAGAATTAAGCAATGAAAATAATTTTATTTTTAATGGATATATAGAAGGCAATGAATTAATGAATGGTGAGTCAAATGTAATTGTTACAGATGGTTTTACTGGTAATATCGCTCTTAAAACTGCTGAAGGCACAGCAAAATTTATAACAGATAATTTAAAAAAATCTTTAACAAAAAATCTTTTTAGTAAAATTTCTTTAATTTTTTCTTACTTCTCTTTAAAACAATTTAAATCTAAATTAGATCCAAGAAAATATAATGGTGCTATTTTTCTTGGTTTGAACGGACCTGTTGTTAAAAGTCACGGTGGCACTGACGCGCTAGGTTTCTATTATTCGATTGATTTATGTTATAAAATAATAAAGGGAAGGTTAATGGATCAAATAAAAGAAAACCTAAATCATTTGGATGGATCAAAAAAATCAAAATAACTTTAAAAGAAAAGATTTATATGCTTTATTAGCATCCAAAACTGGGATATCCAATATTGCAGCTAAAAAGATAATTGACGACCTTATCAATATTTTAAAAAATCAAATTAAAAAAGGAAATATTAATTTAAAAAATTTTGGTACGTTTAAAATATTAAATAAAAAAGAAAGAATAGGAATTAACCCTAAGAATAAAATAAAATATGTAGTTACGGCAAGAAAATCTGTCAGTTTTATACCGTCTAATATTCTTAAAAAAAAATTAAATAATTAACTTGAATGAAAAAATTTTATACTATCTCTGAAGTATCAAAAAAATTAAATCTTATAAATAAAAAAAATTTAAAACTACAAAATCATATTTTGAGATATTGGGAAAAGGAGTTTACGCAAATTAGACCTAAATTTATAAACAAAAGGAGATATTACACACATTCACAATTAGAATTAGTAAAAATGATAAAATATTTCCTAAAAGACAAAGGCATGACAGTTAAAGGTGTCAAAAACCTTTTAAAATCAAATATAAATAAACTTGACGATGATAAAATTGATAGTTTAAAAGCTGACTATTATAAATTAGAATTAAAAACAAAAACAAATAAACTTTTAGACAAAATAGATAAATTAAAAAAATATGGCAAAAAAATCTCACATTAAAGTAAGAATGGTTCCAGAAAGCAATCCTGACAGTAAGTTTATTTACTACGCAAAAAAACCTACAAAGGGAGAAAAGGCTAAAGATAAACTTAAATTAAAAAAGTATAACCCTAATACGCGAAAACACGAATTTTTTGTCGAAAAGAAACTTCCGCCACATAGTAAATAGATTTATTTTTTGAAATTTCTATATTCGTAATCAATAAAAGCTCTAATCATACTTTGCCAAATTTTCTTGGTTATTATTGGATCAATTTTTTTTAATTTAGATTTTTTATTTATATTTCTTAAAATTACTTTTATTCTTTTATTATCTACAATATCTTTTTTAAACTTTTTGTTTTTAAGGACTTCATCAACCAATTTTGATCTTTTTTTTATTAAATCTAAAAATGTATTATCAAGCTTATCCAGCTTAGCTCTTATTTTAAGTATATTTTTATTTACCATAGCGACATTAAATTCTTAAAAAATTTTCAATTTAAATATATATATTATGGAAAATGCTATCAAATAATAAAAATAACTATCTATTGATTAATTGGCTCAGAATAACTTTTATATTGTTATTTTCGATGATTATAATTGGGGGTCTAACAAGACTAACAAATTCAGGATTATCAATTACTGAATGGGAATTATTTAAAGGAATACTACCACCATTAAATCAAAAGTCTTGGGATCAATATTTCGATTTATATAAGCTAATACCTCAATATCAAATTTCAAATCCTTTAATGAGCTTAGATGAATTTAAAACTATTTTTTACTGGGAGTATATTCATAGAATATTGGGAAGAATAATTGGAATTTTTTCGCTTTTATTTTTAATATATTTTCAATTTATCAAAAAATTAAGTTTTAAGTCTTTGTCTCCCTATTATTTAGTATTTTTTTTAATTTTATTTCAAGGATATATGGGCTGGTATATGGTCAAGAGTGGTTTAGTCAATGATGTTACAGTCAGCCATTACAGACTTTCAGTACATTTACTTACTGCTATTGTAATTTTATCAATAATTTTTTGGCAAATATTAAATCTTCGAAACAATAAATTAAAAAATTTTTTTGTTTTTGATATAGTTAGATTTCCTTATATTTTTTTATTTTTTTTATTATTAATACAAGTTGTTTTGGGTGCATTTGTCTCTGGATTAGATGCTGGAAGAATATACCAATCTTGGCCATTAATGGGGACAGGCTATTTTCCTGATGATTTTGATTTTAATCATTTGCAAGATCTATTAAATTTTGACATTCATTCTTTGGTTCAATTCTACCATAGAAATTTGGCTTATATTATATCGATATATATTGTTTTAATCGCATTAAAAATATTTCTATCAAAAGATAAATCTTTGTATAAACCGATTACAATCGTATTGGTCATTCTAACTTTTCAAATATTACTTGGTGTTTATACTTTGTTGAGTAATTTAAATATTGTTTTAGCATCTGCACATCAAATATTTAGTATTATTTTAATATTAGGGTCATTAAACTTATATTATTCTACAATAAAATAAATTGACTTTATTAATGTTTATATGTATTTATCGCCAATCGTTATGACACCATTTATTAAAAATAAAGAAATTAAAAAAGATTGGTATCTAGTAAACGCAGAAAATATTGCTGTAGGTAGACTGGCTTCATTTATATCCAAAGTATTAAGAGGAAAAAATAAATCAACTTATAACCCTCATATAGATAATGGAGATTTTGTAGTAGTTACTAATGTGGGGAAAATTAAGTTTACAGGAAAAAAATTCAAAGATAAAAAATATTTTAGACATACTGGTCATCCTGGAGGAATAAAAGAAATTTCTCCTCTAAGACTTAAAGAGAAAAATAAAACTGAGGAAATATTGAAACTAGCAGTAAAAAGAATGCTTCCTGGCGGTCCATTAGCAAAAAAACAATTAACTAAATTAAAAATTTACAATGGTGAAAAGCATCCTCATGAGTTACAAAAACCAAAGATTATAAATTTTGAAAAAATGAATAAGAAAAATATTGTAAGATGATGGAAAATAATACTTCTCAAATTAAAGCAAAAAAAATTAAACTAGATTTTAAAGACAGTAAATACGCTACAGGAAGAAGAAAAAAATCAATAGCAAAAGTTTGGGTAAAAAAAGGCTCAGGTAATATACATGTTAATGGATTAAAGATGTCAGAGTATTTTAAAAGACCTGTACATCAAATTATAGTAACAAGACCTTTGGAAATATCAGAAGTTGCATCTAGTTATGATGTAAATTGTTCCGTAAAAGGTGGAGGACTATCAGGACAAGCAGGTGCAATTATATTAGGGATTTCAAAAGCGTTGATATCTCATGACGAAAATTTAAAGAAAAATCTTAAGAAAGATAAGTTAACCACCAGAGACTCTAGAGTCGTCGAGAGAAAAAAATACGGACATAGAAAAGCTCGAAGAAGCTTCCAATTTTCTAAGCGATAATCATTTAAATTTAATTTTAACTAGGAGAATGATATAAATCATTATGTCATTAATGAATAAAATAAAAGTAGCAGTTATTGGTGCAACTGGTTACACGGGTTTAGATCTTGTTTATATTTTATCTAAACATCCAAAAGTGAAAATCATACATTTATGTGCTTCAAAAAGCATAGGTAAGGAGATTTTTTTATTTGATAAAAGAATAAAAAAAAAATTACCAAAAATTACATCATTTCAAAAATTAAATTGGAAATTGTTAGACGTAGTTTTTCTATCTTTACCAAATGGAGAAGCGCAAAAAATTATAAAAAATAACTTTTATAAATACAAAAATATAAAATTTATTGATTTATCAGCTGATTTTAGAATAAATGACTCTAACGTTTACTTAAAAAATTATAAAAAAAAACA
>MDTA01115467.1_pt1 | contig 24304 bp, 17 predicted proteins | sample 811151 | NCBI WGS metagenome assembly MDTA01 (sample SAMN05326648, study PRJNA326480) | marine metagenome | isolation source: seawater | place: Indian Ocean: South | collected 2010
AGTTTATCTGACTTAAGACAGCTTGGGTTCACCGTTGCGCATATTTCTCCTAACGGCGGAATCTTTCAAGGGAGCTCTAGTCTAATAAGCACAAGTGAAAAACCGAAAGTACTATCAAATGAAATTGCTCAATCTGTTGAGTTTAGGTCTGGAGGATGGGGTGCGAAAGAGTATCCGACGTCATTGCTTGGATCGATCGCTTTTATTCGTCAAGGGTTTATTGATGCACGGTGGTACGATAAAGCGCAAAAAGTTATATTAAAATACCCTGATGTAAACGAACAAATTGAATTTGATCGATCGCTTAGTTCATTAGGGGATTTTCTTAACCAAAAAAAGGCTTTCATTTTTGAAACCAAGAATGAGATTTACATCGATCGAGCTCAAAATATTGCAAATGAGTTTGATTTCAAGCTTTGGATTAAAGGAAATGGCTATGAGTATAGAAGACTTAATGAGTTAAATCAAAATTTCATGATTATACCAATAAATTATCCATCCAGACCAGAAGTTGCAAATCCTTACACTGCTCTTCAATATTCCACACATCAGCTTAAGCATTGGGACCTTGCTCCTGATAACTTGAAAAAGCTGAGTGAGAAAAATTTAAAATTTGCTATTTCAACAAGCGGATTAAAAAATAAAAGAGACTTTAGAAAAAATCTTTCTCATTCAGTCAGCAGAGGTTTAAGTGAAGAGGATGCGCTTGCAAGTTTGACCACAGTACCTGCGCAAGCATTTGGCCAATCAAAACGATTAGGCAAAATCGCTCCTGGCTATATGGCGAATCTTGTAATAACTGATGGAAATTATTTTAATAAAAACTCAACGGTTAAATCTATTTGGATAGAAGGAAATGAAATTCAAGTTTCCCCCGATCCCATCAATGAATTTTCAGGTATTTGGACATTACAGGAAAGGGAGCGTGAATGGACCTTGGATATAAATAATAGCGGCACAGTATTTTCTGCTAAGTTAAAAAAAGATGGAGACTCCTTGTCTGTTCAAAATCTTCAGATTTTAAGAGATCAAATTTCATTTATGATTAATGATAGTGCGCATTTTGACATAGGGGCAGTTAGATTTTTCGGAAATATTGAAGATAAGAAGATGGCAGGTAAAATAATTTATTCTGACAACAATGTATCTTCATGGACTGCGCAGCTTGATTCAAAAAAGTCATCGCCTCAATATGAAGTTAAAACAGAAAAACCTAGCAAACTTAACGTGTTCTTTCCAGAAGGTGCATATGGATTAGATAGTGAAATTATTAAACCCAAAACAATATTAGTTGACGATGCAACAATTTGGACATCTGGACCCAAAGGTATTTTAAAAGGATACGACATTCTTTTTCAAAATGGCAAAGTTAAACAAATAGCTAAAAATATTTATCTGAATGATGGAAATGCGGTTATCATAGATGGAAAAGGGAAGCATATAACCCCGGGCCTAATTGATGCTCACAGTCATATGGCTGGTGAATCAATAAATGAAGGTTTTCAAAATGTTACAGCAGAAGTAAGAATGCAGGATGTCATTGATCCCAATGATATAGCTATGTATCGAGCGCTAGCTGGCGGATTAACAACCATAAACCTTTTGCACGGATCTGCAAATCCCATTGGAGGGCAAAGTGTAGTAATGAAACTCAGATGGGGAAGCTATTCGAATGATTTAATTTTTAAAAAAGCATCTCAAGCCATCAAATTCGCATTGGGTGAAAATGTCAAAAGAAAGAGATCGTATGGAAGATATCCAGAAACACGTATGGGGGTCGAGCAGGTAATTCGAGACGCATTTACTGCTGCTAGAGATTATAAAAAATCATGGAACACATTCAATAAAGATGCAAAGCTCCAACGAACAAAAGTTCCTCCAAGGCGTGATTTGGAGCTAGAAGCCCTGGTTGAGATTTTAGAGGGAAAGCGTATTGTTCATGCCCATTCATACAGGCAAGATGAGATCTTAATGTTGACTCGTATCGCAGAAGACTTTGGCTTTAAAATGGGAACATTCCAACATGTCCTAGAAGGTTATAAAGTCGCAGAAACGCTTGCAGAGCATGGTGCTAATGCCTCAACATTTTCAGATTGGTGGGCCTATAAATTTGAGGTAATTGATGCAATTCCATTCAATGGAACCTTAATGGCAAATGTTGGTGTCAATGTGTCATTTAATTCTGACAGCGATGAACTTGCCAGGCGCATGAATTTAGAAGCTGCAAAAGCTGTTAAGTACGGAGGTTTATCTGAAGAGGATGCATTGAAGTTTGTTACAATAAACCCCGCTAAACAGCTCAAGATTGATAAATATGTTGGCTCCCTTGAAATTGGAAAAGACGCCGATTTCGCGATATGGTCTGGCAATCCCCTATCAAACTACACTATATGCGAAGAAACGTGGGTAGACGGCAAACAATACTTTTCTCAAAAAAGGGATAGATACTTTAGAGAAAGAGATAAAAAGCTTAGAAATGATTTAGTTCAAAAGATTTTAACAAGCGACGAGTTGGGCAGCGGTGAGATCATTCCTGACAGCCAAAATGCAAATGATTATCACACATGCAATAGCGAACATGATCATAGCAGTAGCCATGGAGGTCATTAAAAATGAAAAAATTACTTATTAGTTTTTTATTGACCGTTTCAATATCAGCAAACGAGCAAATTCCAGCTCCTCCACAAAAGAATCCTATATTGCTTAAGAATGGTTACATTCATACTGTTTCAAAGGGAACAATTGAAGGTTCGATACTTTTTGAAAAAGGTAAAATTACTCGTATTGCAAAATATATCACACCTCCCAAAGATTGCGAAATAATTGACTTAAATGGCAAACATGTATACCCAGGCATGATTGCTGCTGTTTCAGGCCTAGGATTAATAGAAATTAATGCTGTTGCGGTCACAAACGATCATTCTGAAAGAGGAGACTTTAATCCAAACGTCCGAACAAACGTTGCCTTTAATCCAGATTCAGAAATCATACCAACCACAAGATCAAACGGTATTTTAATTGCAAATATAATCCCAAATTCTGGGCTGGTATCAGGGCAATCATCTGTCATGATGCTTGATGGCTGGACTTGGGAGAATGCAACCCTCTCCTCCCCAAGTGGCTTACATATCATTTGGCCAAACATGAACTCAATAGCTAAAAATGACTATGAGAAGAACAGGTTGAAAACTGCAAAAGAGCATTTAAACAACTTATAAAATATCATCAAAGATGCAAGGGCTTACGCTCGACTGAGACAGACTAAATCAAGGTCAGCTGAAAACTATCATGATGAGGATCTTCGCTGGGAAAGCATGATTCCATATGTAAATAAAAAACTACCAATTTATGTTCATGCTAACGAAGTTAAACAAATTGAGGCTGCTATAAGCTGGTCAGTTAGACATAGTTTAAATATAATAATAGTTGGCGGCAAAGATGCGTGGAGAACTACAGATCTTTTAATTAAAAACAGAATCCCTGTGATATATGAAAGTGTAACATCTCTTCCTTACAGAAGATTTGAGGATTACGATCAAGCTTACAAAACACCTTCAATATTATATGAAAAAGGGGTACAGTTTTGTATTTCACAGTATGGATCTGCTGGAAGTGCATATCAAGCCAGAAATTTACCTTACCAAGCATCTATGGCCGCTTCCTATGGCTTACCAAAAGAAGCGGCTTTGCGATCAATTACGCTATCCGCAGCTGAGATATTGGGAATCGATAAAAAAGTAGGATCTTTGGAAACTGGTAAAGATGCAACTTTGTTTATTTCAAATGGAGATCCACTGGAAATAAGAACAAATATCCTTCAAGCTTATATTCAAGGTAAAAAAGTAGATATGGGAGATAGGCACAAGAGCCTGTATTCTAAATACAAGGAAAAATACAGGCAACTTGAGATTCTAAAAGATTAAAAAAATTAATCTATTTTATTTTATAAATTGCATAGTCCCCAGGTGAAGCACCAACTATGAGCATCTCCTCCAATTCACCTAAATTATTATGAACAAAGACTGTATCTGGAGATGTGTAATCGCTAGTAACCCCTAGGAATAATTTTTCTTCATACCCACTTGCTGAATACAGATGATTGGAATTATAGGAACCTATTTTAGAAAGTTGCTGTAATGATAGGTCTGCATTTAACGGAGCTGCTCCACCATTATATGTCCTAAAAGCTCTGTTATCGAACCTAAAAACATCGCCACCGCAAACTGCTCCTTTACCGTAATCAAGGATTGCTACTGCTTCGCTTGTCATGTCTATTTTGCTGGTTCCATAAAATGTTTCTGTAAAATCTGTACTATAATGTGTACGCGAGACCCACAAATTATTCCCATCGACTAAAAGCTGTTGCGGTCCTTTTCCAACCTCAAAGGTTTTGATTACTTTTCCTGATTCAATTTCAATCTTTACAACCGAACTTGCAGAACTATAGTCTGCATTCATATTTATTGCAACCCAAAGATTGGTGTCGTCCGATACAATAGATTCCGGTAAACCATTTAATGGAATAGAATTTTCAATATAGTATGTTGAAAGATTTAATACTTTAACATCCTGAGAATTGTAATTTGTGAAGTATAATTTGTTATTTTCAACAACCATCTCCCTTGGACTAGATCCTTCAGTTGAAATAGAAATACCAGGAAGCTCAAGGCCATCATCGTTAATTTGATACACCTTGATCATGTGACTATTATTTACAAGAACGAATAGTTTTTCATTGTGAACCAAGATGGACTGGACAACATCGCCAATATCTTTAACTTCTTGAATTAGTTTGCCACTTCGAAATACGGAAACCGATCCATTGCTAGAGCCAAAATTGCCCTCGTTAGATATGAATGTTAATTGATTTGATTCATTTTTTGCGCTTTGATCTTCACAACCTGTTGCAAAGACAACCAGACAAAAGAGAAGTTTTTTCATTTTATTATCCTTAATTAATTAAGGGATTTTTTGAATTAATGTTACTTAACCGTTATCCCGAAAGTTAGTTTTTTAATAGCTTTATTATCCAGATATCCTGACTTACGCATTACAAAATATTTACGCCTTCTTCTTAACGAATGGCAAAAATAAAATATTTCTAGCGATTACAGTAGCGGGTACTGTGCCTGAATTTCACAGGCTTCCCTGTAATAATAATTGCTTTAGTTGTACAAAATATATTACGGATTTATTTACTTTGTAAGTTTATTTGCATTGGAGCAAAAAATATTTTTCAAAAATAAAAAAGTCTTAATAGAGACTCGTTGCCGATCAGTTTATATAAATTGATTATGAGGTATTGAGCTAAAATCTATTTTATCTTTTTTGGCTAGGGTCATTCTTTTGACATCCATTACTTTAGATAATGATTCAACCAATTGATCAATATCCGAAAATGAATGCTTTGGAGTGATTGTTATCCTTAATCTTGCGGTATTCTTAGGTACTGTTGGATAGAAAATTGGTTGAGTATATATGTTGTGGTCATCCAACAATTTTTGAGAAAAAATCTGGGCTTTTTCTGCTGTGTGTACAACGATGGGTATTATGTGACTATCTCCTTTTATGTAGTGTATATCCAAATTATCGAGTCTGCTTTTAAGATAGGCAGCTTTTTTTATGATTTCAGAGCGCAATTCATTCGAATCCTCAACAATTTCAATACTTTTTGCACAAGCAGAAACAACAGAAGGCATTAGCGATGTGGTAAAAATAAATCCCGGTGTAAAACTTCGAACGAATTCAATTACATCTTTATCTCCAGCCACATAGCCCCCGATCTGACCAAATGCCTTAGCAAGAGTGCCGTTGATAATGTCAATTTGATCTGAAACACCGTATTTATTTGCAATGCCGGACCCTTTGTCACCATAAAGGCCTACAGCGTGAACTTCATCTAAATATGTTAGAGCATTGTACTTCTTTGCCAAGCGAACGTATTCTGCAACATTGGTTATTGTTCCATCCATTGAATAAAGTGATTCAAAAACAATTAATTTTGGTTGAGTTAATTCAACAGATTGCAATAATTGCTCTAAATCTTCCAAATTATTATGCTTAAAAACCTTGCATGATGCTCCAGAGTTTTTAATACCCTGTATTAACGATGCGTGATTTAACTCATCAGAAAACACCTGAATTCCATTGATTTTTTTACATATTGTCCACAATGATGACTGATTTGCAAGATAAGCTGAATTAAATATCAAAGCAGAATCCCTACCATGAAATTGAGCTAATTTCTTCTCAAGTCTCACATGATAACTTGATGTCCCGGAGATGTTTCTGGTGCCTCCCGATCCAGTGCCAACTTCTTTAATTGTAGAAATCATCGTTTCAATGACCTCTTCGTTGTGACTCATATTAAGGTAATCATTTGTACACCAGATTTTTATATTTTCTTTTTTATGAAGAGTATTCTTTTCATTGTCTACGATTTCAACTTGAGTATAGGGAAATGTCGAGCGAGATCTTTTAACAGGAAGGAACTTTCGATAATATCCTTCGTTTTTAAAGTTCTGAACTTTTGATTTAAAAAAATTTTTGTAATTCAAACTAAAAAACCTTTAACAGTATCTTAAAATTATATTAGACTCAACGGTCGAAATTATGAATATTCATTTTATTTGACCATATATTTTTAAAAACTCTTCGAAAAATTTTGAAAAAAAAAATAAAAATTGTTTCTAGAGCTAGTCAACTTGCACGGGTTCAGGCTTACATGGTTGGTGCAAAAATCAGCAATATTTTTCCTACGGTGGACATAGAATATAGTTCCAAAAATTCCGAAGGTGATATTAATCCAGACCACAGCATTTCATCTGGACAAGTTACTGGACTTTTTACGCACAATATTAGCAATGCAATTAGCAAAGGGGAATTTGATATTGCAGTGCATTCCTGGAAAGATGTTCCTATTGAGCCATCTGAAAACTCAACAATCTTTGGAACAATTGAACGTGGCGATATGCGCGATATGCTCTTTATTAAAAAGGATTCACTAAAAAATTTAGACAAGGACAACATTTCAATCTTTACCTCATCACCTCGCAGAAAATATTTATCTCAAATCCTACTAGAAAACCTTATTCCTTTCAAAAGAGCCAATCTTAGTTTTCATGATATTAGAGGAAATATAGAAACTAGACTGAAAAAGCTTAATGACTCAAATATGGATGGGTTAATTATCGCAAAAACTGCAATAGACAGACTTTTATCAAAACAATACAATGAAGATGACGCTAAATCCTCTGAAAGAATCAGAAGCTATATCAATAATTTTAAGTGGATGATTTTTCCTTTATCATGCTTCCCAACAGCACCCGGTCAAGCGGCAATCGGTATAGAAGTTAATAATTCGAATGTGGAAGCAATTAATATCGTTAATCAAATAAATGATGCCAAAGTTTTTCATATGGTGCAACATGAAAAATCTGTTCTCAATATGTACGGAGGAGGGTGTCATCAAAAAATAGGTGTATCAAATTGGGTGGTAGATGATTTAGAACTTGAATCAATTCAGGGATTAACAGATAAAGGAAGCCCGTTAAGTTCATATAAAATTAAAGGTCGCAAAGAAAAATTATTTTCAAATGTAACAAGGTCAAATATTTTCCCATCGTCAGATAACGAAAAAAATCTTTTTTCTAGAGAAAAAGTCGATAACTCTCAAAAGATTAAAGAAACTAAAAACAGCATTGTATATGTAAGCAGAAAAAATGTTTTGGATAGTAAACCAGTCATTGATGATACAAATTTTATATGGACTAGCGGTATGAAAGCATGGAGAAATGCAGCTAAAAAGGGCTACTGGGTAAATGGGACATCAGATAGCTTTGGTGAAAATATTGATTTTGGCATCCATTTGCTGGCAAATAACATTCAAAAAAAAGTGAAATTAACCCATCTTGAAAATAAATCGACTGAAATGGAAATTATTCCAACATACAAATTGATTTACTCTAATGAAGACTTAGAGCTCAGTGAGAGAACTCATTTTTACTGGATGAGCTCTTTTGCATTTGACTCGATCACAAAAAAGTACCCAGAAATCAAAAATAAAATACATGGTTGTGGTCCAGGTAAAACATATAATCATATTATTAGAAATATTGAAGATAGTAGCAAGGTCTCAAAATATCTTTCTTTTAAAGATTGGGAGAATAATTTTGAATCTTAATGATTTAAGTAAAAACGATATTTTTTATAATATGATTCTTAATAGGAGCTTTGTTAGAGACCAATTGGTGCAGCCTATTTTCATTCATGAAAATAATGATAACCATAACAGCATACCGGGATTGGGAAAAAACAAGATTCTCTTCGAATCAAATGTCGTTGATAATATTTCAAAAGATATGAATAATGGCTGTAGAAATTTCATTTTTTTCTTTGTCCCAAAAAATAAAAGCAACTTGCAGTTTAATACAAATTTTCAAGAAAAAATTCTATCAACGATTAAAAAAGAGTTTGGGCAAGAAATTAAAATCTGGGTCGATTTGTGTTTATGCTCATTTACTGAAACGGGACATTGCTGTCTATTCAAAGAAAAAAAAATTGATTTAGATCAATCGCTTGACGTTATGTCTTCTATTGCATTGTCCTATTCTCAAGGAGGAGCGGATGGAATAGCGCCAAGCTCAATGATGAGAGGAATTGTAAAATCAGTTAGAAATAAATTGGATCGAAATGAGTTTAAACATATTCCAATCATGAGCTATAGTACAAAGTTTGCAAGTAATTTCTACGGTCCGTTTAGAATTGCGGCTGATTCATCACCTAACTTTGGCGACAGAACAAGCTACCAACTAGATTACACAGATAGAGAAAAGGCAATCGATTCAAGTTTGAAATTTTCTAAGGAAGGTGCAGATTTACTTATGGTTAAACCAGGGCTTTTATCTTTAGACTTGATCCAGCCAATAGCGTCGAAGTCAAAAAAACCTGTAGGTGCCTATCAAGTTAGCGGAGAATACTCTAGCTTAGTCCATTTAGCAGACAATAATTTAATTGATTTTGATGCTGGACTTCTTGAAACATGGTCAACGTTTAAGAGGGCGGGAGCTCAGTACATTATTAGTTACGGTTCCAGATATGCAAAGAGACTTGGTATATGATAAGAAATAAAAAATTTGAAAACGCAATTAATCATCACAAACAAAATGTGCCGCCAATCTGGTTTATGCGACAAGCAGGCCGATATCATAAACATTATCAAAAATTACGAAAAAAGTACAAATTTGAAGAACTTTGTAAGATTCCAGAACTAGCTACCGAAACGGCTATGGGGCCAATTAATGAATTTGATTTTGACATTGCAATTCTTTTCAGTGACATACTTTTTCCCTTGGAATCATTAGGGCTAGATCTAAAATACATTCCCGGTCCAACCTTTAGCGAGAACATAGAACCTAAACATATTAAAGATTTAAAATCACTTGAAGAAATTGACAGCGATTTAAAGTTTCAATCAGATGCCATAAAACTTACTCGAAAAGAGCTATCGAACGATAAAAGCATAGTTGGGTTTGTAGGGGGACCTTGGACCCTCCTTTCCTTTGCAGCAGGCATAAAAAATGAGTTACAGATTATAAGTATCGAGCAAAATAAGTTTTTCGAAAAAACTCTTTACAACGTTTTAATACCGATTCTCAAGCAAAGCATTAAATCCCAACTAGATGCAGGAGCAGATATCGTTTATGTTTTCGATACAAATGCTGTTCAACTAGAAGAAAAATATTTTATTAAAAATTACCTAGACAAATTGAAAAAAGAGCTTTTCCTGCCATTCAACAAACGTGTAGCGTATTTTACGAAGAATGATGCAATAAACCGTATTGCTAATGTTAATAATGAGTTATCATTAGCAGGTTATGTCTTTAACTCACTAAATGGGTTATCCCAAAAATTAAAAACCAACAAAACAGGTTTTATACAAGGAAATTTTTCACCTGTTAGCCTAAAAAAAGAACATTCAGATTTTTTAAATGATTATAAAATTTTTAAAGATAAAATGCTATCTATGTCCAAAGAAGATACAGCGGGCTGGATATGCAGTTTAAACCACGGTGTTTTGCCAAAAACTCCTGAAAAAAATGTAAAATATTTCATTGATGATATCCGTACCTCATTTGATAGGTAGCTATGAAAGAATATAACAAACTATACGAAGGTAAAATTGGTGTGATCCTGACAAATCTCGGAACGCCAAATGCACCATCTAAAAAAGCACTAAAAAAATATTTAAATCAATTTTTGATGGATAAACGCGTTGTCGATATAAACAGACTATTATGGCTTCCAATTTTAAAATTGATCATTCTAAATGTTCGTCCAAAAAAATCTGCAAGACTGTATAATAAGATATGGACAGATAAAGGTTCGCCACTTATGGTATATATGAATAACATTAAAAACGAAATCATTAAAAAATTTGCTTCAAAAAACAACTTTCAATTTGAAATTGCCATGCGCTACGGTGACCCATCGTTTAAGAAGGCATTGGATACTTTTAAGGATAATTACATAACAAAAATTCTTATTCTTCCACTTTATCCTCAAGCAGGTTCGCCAACAACATCTAGCTCTTTGGATGAGGTTTTTAATGAACTTAAGGATTGGCCCTGGGTGCCTAGCTTAAGATTCACTAGCGGTTATCACGATCATGAAAAATATATTTCTGCCTTATGCGACACTATACTATGCCACTTTAAAGAAAAAGGGAAACCCGAAAAACTTCTTTTTAGTTTCCATGGGATGCCGCAGAGATATCTAGAAGAGGGTGATCCTTACTACTGTTTTTGTCATAAAACTGCAAGGCTTGTGGCTGAAAAAATTAAACTCAATGAAGAAGAATATGAACTGTGTTTTCAGTCTCGTTTTGGTAGAGAACCTTGGCTGAAACCCTACACGGACGATGTTATTGAGGATTGTGTGAAAAGCGGAATAAAAAAAATGGCTATAATCTCACCTGGCTTTAGTGTTGACTGTCTTGAAACACTTGAAGAAATTGAAATTCAATACAAACAGTTATTTTTAGATTTGGGAGGAAAAGATTTTTCTTATATACCCTGCCTAAATGATTCAACAGATCATATATCTTTGATTACTAAACTTATTGAAACTGAAACAATGGGCTGGCTTAATGATTGATGAAGCTAAAAATTGGTTTGAAAATCTACGAAATGACCTTGTAAATCAAGTTCAATCTTTTGAAAAAAAATCATTCACTGAAAAAAGGTGGGATCATCATGATCAAGGTGGTGGGCTCATGACAAAAATAAAAGGAGACATCATTGAGAAGGGTGGTATAAATATCTCAACAGTTTCAGGAAAATTTAATGAAAAGATGCAAAAAAATGTTTTAGGGGCATCAAAAGATCCAAAATTTTCTGCCACTGGAATAAGTGTAGTGCTACATCCCAAATCTCCGCACATACCATCCATGCATTTTAATACCCGCTTTTTATCAACATCTAAACAATGGTTTGGAGGAGGAATCGATCTTACCCCATGTCTAGAATTTAGTGATGAATCCAAATTTTTTCATCATCAGCTAAAAAGTATTTGCAATCAACACAACAAAGATTATTATCAAAAATATAAACAATGGTGCGATGAATATTTCTATTTAAAACATAGGTCAGAGCCTAGGGGTATAGGTGGAATATTTTTTGATCATCTAAACAGCGGTGATCAAAAAAATGATTTCAAATTTGTTAAGGATGTTGGAAAGTTTTTTTTGAAACATTCTATTGACCTAATTGAGAAGTATAAAGATAAAAAATGGACCTCAGATGAAAAAAATACTCAGCTGATAAAAAGAGGTCGTTATGTTGAATTTAACCTTTTATATGATAGAGGTACTAAATTTGGCCTTGAAACAGGAGGCAATACTGATGCTATATTGATGTCAATGCCTCCAATTGCGAACTGGGAATGAATGCATAGTATTTATTTATGGGTAAAAGTCTTTCATGTAATGTTTATGGTAGCATGGATGGCAAGCTTGTTGTATTTACCAAGGCTTTTTGTATATCACGCTGATAATACAAAAAATAAAACTACCTCTGATACTTTTAAAACTATGGAGTATAGGCTGTATTTTTACATTGGAACTCCATCAGCAATACTGGTTTGGATAACCGGTCTTTATCTTGCCTATATTTTAGGTATTTATGGATGGTTAGTTGTTAAGTTTTTTGCAGTTATCGTAATGACATTATACCACATTTGGCTTTCGACATTTTTAAAAAAATTTAAAAATGATTTAAACTTAAAAAGCTCAACCTTCTTCAGAAAAATAAATGAAATTCCTTTTCTGATACTGCTTATCATTTTAATACTGGTAATTATTAAACCTGAGATTTGATAATTGTATTAATTTGATAACTCTGAGAAACGAAAAATAAGCACGCCTCCGTCATAATTATCAAATACCAATTTAAAGACTTTATTTGTTATCGTTTCATATATCAAATATATAGCGCTAGAGACACCCACTTTATGAATGGTCATATCATAGCTTAAAGCTGCATTTTTTCCTCCGTATTGCATTCTACCCCCCTCAGGTTGAAAAGAGCTAAGACTAGGTGATTTTGAAATTGATTCAAAATCTGATGAAGTATCAATATGGAGTAGAACATTATTGTTTAATGAAATGTTTGGCATTTTGTATCCAGTACCAGTATCTAAATTATGGTATTTTATATGCCATGACGAACCTCCATCATTTGTTATTTCTCCAGCGGTAATAAAATTGAATAAATAATCACCCTGATTTACATTTGATGTTATTACTTCAATATAATCTGAAGAGTTATTTTCTTTTTTATCTTCACACCCAACTGCCATTAATACTAAAAATGGTATCAAGAAACTTTTTAAATTATTCATAATTGACTCCTTAATTTATTTTTGAGGAAATTTTAAAGTATATCTTTCGACCCAAAAAAGGGCCATATTTTTCATTCGTATAATCAGCAAGGTTATCTATTCCAGCAGAGAATTTTATTTTGCTTTTAAGGCTGAGGCTTCCTGTAAGGTTAATAAGCACATAAGTATCAATTTTTTCAACTCCTTTTATAAAAACCCCTTTTTCAAGATCGTATACTTGGGGTGTATAAGGTGTTATAATTTTTATATTTGAAAAAAAACTAAATAAATTTTTTAATGACAGCAATTGAATGGTACTGTTAACAGAGAATGGAATCGTATTTGGCAATAAATTTTCATAAATATCCCGATTATTTAGCCAATTTAAACCAATCGATGTTGATAAATTTTTTGATAAGTTAAATTTACCATTAATTTCAAAGCCCTCATAATTAGCTTTGCTAAAGTTAGTGTAGCTAAGCACACCAGTACTAACTGAATAGCTATCTATCAAATTTTTAAAACTGGTTAAATAATAGATTCCACTTAGTGTAAAATTTTTAGAGTGATCATACTGCAAACTAACAGTCGACCCATTTGAAGTTTCAGGTTTCAAATCCGGGTTACCCATCACCATATATCCATATTGATCATGATCCCAGTCGATGTATCTTTCAATGAATGATGGCGCTCTGAAACCAAGACCCCAAGAAAGCCTTAATTTTAAATGATTGTTAAATTTATACATAGATGCAATTCGCGGACTAATTACAGCCTCATATTCGCTATATCTATCAAATCTGATTCCTGAAGATGATGATATCTTTGAGCTATGTTTAGCATCTAATTGGCTAAAAAAACTAATATTATTTATTAATTGCTCACCTAATTTTATTCGGTTGCTTGTGTAATTAGCGTAAACAATTTCAATACCTGATGATAGGGTGCTTGATGAGAATTTTCTATTAAATTCAAGTTCATATTCAATTAAATCTTCCTTTGTTCTGTCTCGACTATCAATAAAATTATTCCACGGTCTTTTCTGTGAATATTTTCGATCATATTTACTCATTCTTATAAGATGCTCAAAATTCAAATTTTTATATATTAAAGAAATGTCGTTTCTTTCTATTTGTGTGCCAGTTTGATTTAGTTTTGATTTACGATCATCATTTTGTGAATAGGCAGTGAAATCAACTTCTAAAGAATGGATGCTAGAAATTGGATATTTCCATCCAAAATTATATGAAATTTTTCCAGTTCTATTCATACTATTTTGACTATTTAACATATCTTTGTTCAATGAAGATCTATTAACATTTATTTTATAATTAGATTTTTTAAAATTTTGTCTAATGTCAAAACCAAAATAACCATCACTAGATTGCAGTTTATTGTTTGAGTCTTCATTAAAATTACTATCATGACGTCCAAATACAGATATTGATTTAGCTGCGTGTTTTTTAGTAATTATATTAACCACGCCAGCCATGGCTTCGCTTCCATAAAGGGACGAGCTAGGCCCCTTCACAATTTCAATCCTATCGACATTATTAAGATGAATTTGATCTAAGGATACTCTATTGTTGAATCTACCATTGATAGTATTCCCATCTAAAAGAACCTGAATATATTTTGAATCCATACCCAAAATTTTAAGAACAGATTGTCCTCCAATAGATTCTTCAACAAAAATTCCTGATTTAAGTTTTAATAATTGTGCAATATCTGTAGATCCTGAATTATCAATATCATTGCTATTGATAATTTCAGAAATAATAGGCGTATTACTTTGATATTGCTCAAAACGAGATGCGGTTACAATCAGCTCGTCAAATAAAATAGGCTCTTTAGATAAAAAAATCATAGTATTGAGTGTGGGCTCGATAATTTGAACATTAATCGTTTTATAGCCTACATGGGAAATTTCTAAATTTATTGGGAAACTAGTAATGTCATTTAGTTCGAAGCTTCCATCGTTATTTGTTATCGTACCGATAGGAGCATTAGCAACATATATATTCACACCAATTAGGGGCTCTCTAGAAGTAGCGTCCCTTACATATCCAGTAATTGAATTTGGTAAAATACTGGAATGAGCAAAAATCAAAGTATATAGAATTAATAATATTTTTTTCAACTATGAGCCCCCGCTCAAAAAATTATATTATGTAGTGCCGTAGTTACCAATGAAAGAGGTTATAAAATCCTCCATTGTTTCTCGAGACATTGTTTTCTTCTCCTCACCTAAAAAGAAAAGGCCATGAAAAAGGCCACCAATAGCTCTCATTAATAAATCTGGTCGCATTTCAGGAAATTCTTTTTTGGCTATGGCTTCTTCCAGTAAGGTCTGAAGAACATCATACATTTTCGTTTGATATTTTTTCCAATCAAGATTAGTAGAGTTATCAGCCTCTGGTAGCATTTTTGGAGCAGTAAATAAAAATTCAAACAATACCTGATCTTTTCTAACAAGACCTCCGATTATGTTCAGCGAATTAATAAATGAATCCTTGGGTTTTGCATGATCATGCACAACATGCTCAATGGACTCCCAAACCATTTTCCATCCTCTATTTAATTGTTCTGTAAAGATTTCCTCTTTTGACGAAAAATAATAGTATAAAGTAGCTTTACCAAAATCGGCCTCTTTTGCTATTTCATCCATGGTAGCTTTCTCAATACCATTTTTCTGGAAAACAGAAAGTGCGCTGGACAATATTTGCTCTTTTCGCAATTCTCTTTCTTTAGCTTGACGGTCAGATATCATTTTTTATTTGAATATATTATTTATATACTAATTTTAATTTTAAAATATATAGGCGTTTTAAGCAATTTTTTTTTCTAAATCATTCATTATAATTGATTTACTTTGCTGTAAGCATCTTTGATTATATGATGGGTGTGTAAATATTTAAAACAAGCATTCCTTCCAACAACTTTTAAATTTTTAAATGCTCCTAAATGTTCATTTATGCTCTCAAGGTATATTTTAGATTCTTTGGTGATTACTGGATAGGCATTAGTCATAATAAGACTAGACGAATTAAGAAATAAATTTTTATTAACAATATTATATTTTACCAAATCTTCTTGAATTTTTTTTAAGAATTCATCGTCATTTAAATTATATATATCATCTCCAACGCTATATGGTGTTTCTACTACAATGCAGGTTTTCCCTTTAGGTGCCATACTTATACTTCTATTTTTGGGCTCATAAATTCGTGTAAAGGGAATATTTTTTTCTGGGAAATAAAGTGAAGCATTTTTACTAAAATAATCACAACTTAAAGTAAAAATTGCAAGTCTTAAATTTCTAAATTTTAACTTATCAGACATCTTTATTATTTTATCAGGTAAGTTTGGTTTAAGAGTTTTAATGAGAAAATTTAATGGCAGTGTACTAATAACAAATTCTGTATTTATCGCGTTACCATTTGATAATATAATTTTTTGAATGATGTTGTTTTTTGAATGAATACTCTCAACTTTTGAATCAAGTCTAACGCTATCTTTAACTATTTTCAACATTTCATCAAAAATTTGGCCATACCCTTTTTTTGGATACAAAAAATCTCCCTCAAAATGTTTTGCCTTAGATTTTTGAAAATTAAAAATGCTTTTTAAAATTAAAATCGGTGTCAAATTGTTAAATCTATCTCCAGTTACTTCTTTATGTAATAAACTTGAGCTTGTACCCCAAAGTTTTTCTGTATAATTAATTAGAAATTTATCTGAAACAGTTTTTCCATATTTTCTGTATGCAGAATCCTTGAAGCTTTGGTCATTTTTTGATTTACTAAACATATTATATGTATTTTCATATAATATCTTAATTGCTTCATAAAAAGTGAAATCGGTTAAAAATGATTTTGGATCCAAAGGGAAATTTATCATTTTTGAATTCAAAAAAATTTTACTGGGAGCATTCACCACTACTAAATCTTTTCCTATTAACGACTTCACTGTTTCTAGAGCAATAGAATTCTTACTGTGAAACCTATGCGCTCCCGTATCGTATTTACAGTCATCAAAACTTAGTGTTTTACAATTTCCGCCCACTCTATTATCTGATTCATATAAATGAAATGGTATATTTTTCTCTTTCGCAAAATAAGCTGTACTGAGACCTGCTGGACCACCTCCAAGAATATGCAATGTTTTCATTTATAATTAATCAAGATTTAAAGTGTATGTTTGAATCTTTGACCACATTCTATTTACGTATGGATTATGATAATATGTTTTAAGTTTTGCAACCTGATACTTATCGAGTGGCAACGAATCGAAGTTGCCAATTATCATAATGCCGCTTTCAGGTCTATTTTGATTCAACATATATAAATCATTATTATTATAAACATTTACATACTGTGCATCGATATTATGAGTCTTTAAATAAAAATTTATGAGGGGAGTGCTTATAATTACATCAAAATTTTTGTTATTTAACAGATAATCTTTTAACTGAGCGACCGCGGCAGGCTTTTTGTGGTCAATAGCTAGATTGATAGTTATTTGAGCTAATGACATCACAAAAAACACTGAAATAATATTTAGAATTTTTGATTTTTTGCTAAAAATAAATTCTACGCCAATGGCTAAAACAATAAAAAATAACAAAAGTACCGGTAAAATATGTCTACTCTTATAGATAACATTTTGAAATAAAAGTATCCAAATAAAATATAATGCTACGCTTCGAATTATTCTTCTGAGGTATTTTTCATGTTTCCAATTCTTTGCTATTGTATAAATGCCAATGCTAATTAAAATGACAAGAAAAAGTGAAACAAACATCGTGTGCCAAGACCTCGACACCCAATATCCCCCTAACCCGTCTGACCAAATTGATTCAATCGTATACACTAATCTATTTACCCAATTATTTTCTGTTATAGCAGTACCGCCAAAATCTGTAAAATGTCCTATTGTTTGTTTTTGTGCAGATAGGATAAGATTATTAAAGCCTTCAATAAAAATCAGTGGAATGAGCCAAACTGCAACACCCAATAATAAAAAGGTTATTTTTTTTATTCTTAACCCCTCCTGAAAATTTTTAAAGAACGGGATTATAACGAGCGGAAAATATGAAAGCCTAGTTCCAAAAAGAATGCCCGTCAAAAAAAAACCAACAAATATATTCTCACTCTTGGTTTGCGGTAAAATGAAAAAATATAAAATGGATAAAGCTAAAGCAAAACCCATAAGGTCAGGCATATATCTATTACTCATTAACCATATCATTGGATTAAAAAATATAATCAACGACATAATGAATCCTTCTGGACTTTTTATATCTGTATTACCCAACTTTAAAGAATAATAAATAATGATGAAGGTGGAAATTCCACCTATAATTGAAAAACTTATACCCATGCTTGGTACTATGGAATAAAAGGTTTTAGCAAAAAAACAAAATACGGGATACCCGGGAAAATGTGGTTGAAGATTTAATAAATTATAATCATACAGACTTAGAGCAAATCTAAGACTATCAATATCTTCAATATAATAAATTGATGAAAGTATTCTCGATAAAACAGAGGAAATAAACAAGATCAAAAGCAGGAGCTGATTTTTTGTAAATAAAACTGAATTCATTAAAACTTATTTAATTTTTCCATTCAGCAATAAAAATATTAGTATCTCCTCTTTTAGCTTGATTTCTATTTGAAGCAAAGACAAAATATTTTCCATTTGGGCTAAAGACAGGGAAGCCATCAAATCCTTTAAAATAAGTTATTCTTTCTAGGTTTGTTCCATCAGTATTTACTGCCCAAAGGTCAAAATCTCTTCCTTTTGGATCTGCCATGTTTGAACAAAAAATTACACGCTTATCATTTGGAAAAAAGTATGGTGCAAAGTTTGCTCCATCATTGAAAGTGATTTGTTTCTTATCAGTTCCATCGGAATTCATTATCATTAACTGAAGATTCATTGGTCTAATTAAACTTTCATCAATTAAGTTATTGTAATCCTTGATCTCTTTTTCTGTTTCAGGATAAAATGCTCTCCATATAATTTTTTTTGCGTTATGACTAAAAAAAGCTCCCCCGTCGTATCCTAATTTATTTGTGAGCATGCGCTTATCGGAACCATCGGTATTCATTGTCCAAATTTCTAGATCACCTGATGTAATGGAGGTATAAACAACTCTGCTTCCGTCAAGCGCAACAGTTGCCTCCGCATCGTATCCTTCATCAAAAGTCATTTGCTTAACATTTGAACCGTCAATACTAGCACTAAAAATATCATATGATTCATAAAGCTTCCAGACATACCCTTTACTAAAGTCAGGTTTAGGAGGGCATTCCTTATTGTAGTGATGCGTACTCGCATACAGGATATTTTCATTTTTTGGATACTCAAAATAAGCACATGTAGTTACGCCATTTCCCGTTGAAACCATCTCAATTTTACCAGTCTTTAAATCCATAGTATATATTTGATCACATTTTCCTTCACCATCGTGTGATTGAAAAATTAACTTTTTACTGTCTGAGCTAAAGTAAGCTTCAGCATTTTCACCGCTAAAGGTAAGTTGCCTCAAATTCTTGAAGTGCTTTTCATTTTCTTCAATTAATTCATTTGCACTACCATCTACAAATGAAGCATAACGATTTACCGCGTTCCACCTCATTAGCGTAAGAGCACCAATAGCAATAAGAATCACAGTTAAATAATTAAAATATTTTTTCATTTCTATCTAATGCTTCACAATAAGGGTGATTTCCTGATTATCGCGTAAAACTTTCACTGTTGATGATTCACCTTTCTTCAGAGTTTGAAGTATATCCATATATCCATAAATATCTTTAACTAATTTTCCATTTATCTCAATGATGTAATCTCCTTTTTGTATTCCAGCATTCGAAGCAGGTGCTCCTGATCGTACCCCGTCAACACCCAATCCTTTATCAGAATTTGCATATGAGGGCATAAATCCAAATGTCACATTCAACCTAACGCTCCCAGAAGATGCCATTGACTTTGGGCCGGATTCAGTAAATTTTGGGCGCTCTGCTTCCTGATCAATCTCTATAATGGTATCGTATATCATATCAATAATTTTCTTTTGACCGCTAAAATTAATTTTCTCCCAATCGTCGCTTGGTTTATGGTAATCAGAATGTGCTCCAGTAAAGAAAAATAGAACAGGTATATCGTTAGAATAAAAACTAGAATGATCACTAGGCCCATAACCCCCAGGACTCTTTTTAATATTTAAGAAATGTTTTGATGCGGTTTTATCTAGCAAATTATCGAATACTGGAGAAGTACCTGTTCCAGAAACATTTAGGGATAGATTCTTCATTCTTCCAATCATATCCATATTAATCATGGTGATTATATTTTGTTTTGAAGATGGAAAATTTTCGACAAAGTATTTTGAGCCTAAAATCCCTTGTTCCTCTGCATTAAATCCTACAAAAATAATAGACCTATTTAGTTTGTCCCTATTTAAAGAAAGTTTGCTTGCTAATTCTAGCATTCCAGCAACTCCTGATGCATTATCATCGGCTCCATTATGAATTTCTCTAGAATTTATATCCAAAGAACCCGAATGAGGGCCACCATAACCCAAATGATCAAAATGAGCTCCAATCACAATAAACTCATTTTTATTAATTAGTCCTGGGATATAGCCAACGACATTTGCAACTTTGTAAGCATCTTTTTTTATGTTTGAAAATTCAAAAAATTGAAGATAAGAACTACTTTCAAATGGAAGTAATTTTGACTCCCTAAACCTGTCAACCATATACTGTATCGCGAGTTCAGAGCCCTTTGACCCAGGAAATCTTCCTCCTAACTCATCACTAGATAGAAACTTTATGTGATTTTGTATATCTAACTCTTTTATTTCAGAATTATAATTATAATTTGATTTTACGGTTGGTAAAAAAGAGCAACCTGCAAAAAACAAGAGGATAAATAATAATACATTTTTATGAAATTGGTTCATTGCTAGGGAAACTCTTTATTTTAATTTATGTATTCTAAATAAAAATGGCACATACAAATGTATGTGCCATTTTTATAAATGAACATGTAGCCTACTATTTAATAGTTTGCTATATCAGCATCAGTGAAACCGAATGATTGCTTAAAGATAGCTTTCATTTCAGCGCCTTTAAGCAAGTCATGATATGCTTGCATTTCATCAAAACTACCATTTGATGGGTATACAGGAGCAGTTCCCATAAGGGAAAGAATGCGGGTTACACTAGATGATGGAACTTTACTCAAAGAATTATAGAGTAATCCATGAGCATATCCTCTCATTTCACCCCAATGATTTTCATAGTCTGCAGTTGCAGCAGATGCTGGTGTAACAGTTGCATCACCAGCTGCAATAATTGCAGCAATGTCAGCAGCTACATCGTTTATGTAGTGCTGTGTTACCGCAGCAACAACTTTTTCCCATGTTACCATAATGATATCTCTTTGCTCAAGAATTTGTGCAAGAGGTTCTTGGTTTGTAATCATTGTTCTACCTTTAAGGTAAGCATCGAAAATTGTTTTGGTGTAATCATAGTCACCACAAGCAGAACATAGGTCACGCTTAGCAGCTGTTACTGCCCAACCTACATTGAATTCTTTTTTGAAATCAATTTTTCCATCACTGTTAGAATCTACGTTTGGTCCACTTTTGCGTGTGGCATCTGTATATCCAGTATTATAATCCAACGCTGCACCAAAATATCCAAAAGACTCATCCCAGTAATGCTCCATTTTAGTATAGTTTTTTCCAGAAACGGCAACCGTGTTGTCTTCATTTGGTAATTTACCCATGTATTTTGTGGTAGCTTGCCAGTAGGAAATAGCACCCCAAAGAGTCTTTTGAACCATTTGGTCCAGTCTTATTCCTGAGGCTCTCGTTTTGCCACTAGCAGCAGCTTCGTTTAGCATTCCAACAACAAGAGTTTTTGCATCAGTATCATAACCTGGAATGGTAATATCTGCAACCGCATCTAGTCTATCATTAAGGTGACTAGTTGAAATGTCATGGTATTTTGTTTGGACTGTAGACTTTCCAGATGCAGATAAAATAGCTCTACTTGCATCATCGTTCGCCATCATACTGAGTAAAGTCGCTGGGTTTTTTGAGCCAGCATCTGTACCCATCTGGGTTTTTAAGTCATTGATTAAAAGATTTCTTACAACTTGTCCGGAGTATGAAACGCTACTAAGATCATCAAATCTACTCTGAAAAGAAAAAGTTGCAGGTACTTCTATTTTTTTCGCTGCTGCGTCATCATCATTATTATCCTCACATGCTGTGAAAACAACAAGCGATAAAAATGACAAAAGCATCATTGTTTTTTTATTTAAGTTCAAGGTAATTCCCCTTCTTTATTTTAGTTATTAAAAATTGTATTCAAACCCTAAGTTAATTTGACGTCTTGGTCCAGGTAAAATTCCGGAACTAAGATTAGCCATTGGTTGCCCTGGGTTCGAGTGTAAACGTGAGCCAATATATATTTCGTCAGTAATATTTTTGCCGACAAGAAAAATTCTAGATCCCGTAGTGACTTTGTAATCAGCACTAAAGTTTATAAAGCTATAGCTCGGAATCGCTCCTTGAATACCAAGCTTATCCTCTCTAATAATGTTTTCAAAATCAGTGAAAACCTCATCTACGTATCTAAAGTCAAGTCTGTATGAAAGTTTTTTTCCGATTCTGGAAAAACCAGCTGTTAGAGTGTGAGCTGGAGCATATGGTAATTCTTTGCCTTTGATTGATACATCAGAGCCGACGGTTCCGGATACGTTTGATTTTATAATTCCCTCTGAGACTTCAGTGTTCAAGAAAGCATATATTAAGTGAAGATCTGGCAAAAACCCTGATAGCTTTGAACTGATTAAATTCATATTGAGCTCGAGACCCATCGTGTTTACCCTGCCAAGGTTTTTAAAGGCAGTACCTCTTCCAGCCGCCACAAGATTTTCGATACCTACATGAAAACCAGAAACCTCAAAATTAATCATTGAATAGTCTCCACGAACTCCAAACTCTTTGTTCCAACTTTTTTCAGCTTCTAGATTTAAACCTTGATCTTCAGGCGTACCTCCAAAATTAAGAATTTTTAATGTTCCACTCGAAGGGGGTGTAAATCCTCTGTGGATACCTCCAAAAAAGTTTAAGGTGGAAAATTTTGTGATAAATCCAACTCCAGGTAGTAAATCAATAATAGATTTGTCTTGATACACTGATCCAGCTAATCTATCTACCCTTTCCTGTTCAAAAACTTCAAGTCTTAATCCTGGATTTAATGTGAATTTTTCAAATTCAATATTTTCACTTACAAAACCTGAAAATGCGGTTGTCTGATAATGATGGCTTTGGCCAACAATAATCGGTTGCTCATCATCTGAAGCAGCAGGAATAAAATATATACCTTCTCGACTGTCTGTCTTCGCGCCTGATTTTTTATCATCAATAAAACGCTCAAAATAAACTCTTCCTCCAATTTCTAAAGAAGAATTGTTACTTAAAAAGCTGGAAATACCGAAAGGAGAGTCTTTGTAGGTGAATACTTGCTCGACTCCTCCAACGTAAAAGGTTCTTAAAATTCCAAAGTTATCTTTTCCGTTTCCTCGTCTTAATAAATTGATAGTCTCATAGTATGGTTGAGCTGTCGGATTGGACGAAGCACTATCAGCAACTGACACAAAAATATCGTTTTCTCTCCACCACCTGCGATCAAAAAAACTTACAAATGCTGTAGTAGATTTTGTCAAATTTGAACTCAAACGTTTGGTTGTAATTAAATCTACTGCAGTTCTAAAAAGCTTAAAATTGTCATCTTTCTTAGGATTGTACCTTGGATTAGTTTTGAATGAATATTGAGTTAAGCCAGTGTAAGTAGCATTAGAGTTTTCATAGTTTGTATTAACTTTTAAGTAATAGTTTTCATCTTGGGATTTATTATAACTAAGCTTCAGCGTTCCATTAACTTGTTCAAATCCGTTGTTCTCGCGAAACCCATCTCCTTGTTTATATAAAAGTTGAAATTCAGGTTTAAATTTTTCATTCCCAAAACCACCGATTTCCGAAAAAAGACTTAGAAAATTGTTTTCACCGGCTTTAATCTTTAATTTTCCACCAAATTCATTTCTAGGTCTTTTAGTGTAATAATTAATTACTCCACCCATAGTTTGGGGTCCATATTTTATTGCCCCACTGCCTTTGACAACCTCAACACGATCTATTCTATCAGATGGAGGGTTGTAATACATATTAGGATAAATATAGAGTGCTGGTTGAATCGGAACTCCGTCTTCTAGAATTAAGATACGAGAACTTCTTCTAGGGTTTAAACCTCGAATACCTATACTTAATCTAGAATTTCCAATTCCATCATCAGCATAACCATTGATTCCAGGCACTAACTCTAAAGCCTCTTGTGTTCCAATA
>MDTA01196136.1_pt1 | contig 24300 bp, 23 predicted proteins | sample 811151 | NCBI WGS metagenome assembly MDTA01 (sample SAMN05326648, study PRJNA326480) | marine metagenome | isolation source: seawater | place: Indian Ocean: South | collected 2010
CACCACGTTGATAGGCTGGGTGTGGAAGCGCAGTAATGCGTGCAGCTGACCAGTACTAATAGCTCAATTGGCTTGATTTATGCACTGAAAAAAATTTTACAAAGAATTGATAACTTTTAATTAAAAGTATTTAGCCTTAAATAGAAAAATTTCTTTACTGTTCAATATTTGAACATTAGTCTACCTGCTAAGATTAAAATAAATGAAATTAAATCAAATTAAAAAAGCATACAAAAACTATATAAACTTTGGACAAGAGAAATATCTTTCTTTATTTTCTTTCTCCAAAGATATTTTTACCAAATCTGCCGGGATGTATATTTTTACCGATAAGAAAAAAAGATACTTAGATTTAACTGGCGGTATGGGAGTATTAAATCATGGACATAACCACCCTGAAATTTTGTTGACGAGGTTAAAATTTCAAAAAGCTAAAAATCTTGAGGTTCATAAAAATATTCTTTCTCCTCATTTGGCAAAACTAAGTGAAAAAATTTATAAAATTTTACCTAAAGAATTAAAAATAAGTTTTTTTCCTAATTCTGGTGCTGAAGCAAATGAAGGAGCAATCAAGGCCGCATATAAATTTTTCGAAGGAAAAAAAGATATAATTTTACATTCTGATCGATCGTTTCATGGTAAATTAATTGCGACTGGTGCAATTTCTTCTCCAATGAAGAATGTTAATTATCCTAAATTTTTAAAAAATAAAACGTTTAAATTTAACGACATTAAATCTTTAAAGAGGACTATTAATAAATATAAAAGTAAAAATATATTTGCAATCATAATAGAACCTTTTAGTGCAAGCACTTTTTCCTCATGTTCTTATAGTTTTTTAAAAGAGCTAAGAAAAATTTGTAATAAGCAAAAGATAATACTTATTTATGACGAAGTTTACACTGGTTGGTGCAAAACAGGATATCTATTTTACTTTATGAAATATAGTGGTATTTGTCCGGATATTTTGACTGCATCAAAATCGTTAGGAGGCGGTAAGGCATCTATCGGAATGTATACTATGAAATCTAAAATTTTTAACAAAAGTTATGGTAATATTAATGACTCATTATTGCATTCAACAACATTTAATGGTTTTGGAGAAGAAGCTGTCACAGCTTTAAAAGCTGTTGAAATTATGATGAGGGATAAATATGACAAAAAATCAAGAAATGCTGGAATAGAAATAAATAAAAATTTTGAAGATCTTAAGAAGAAGTTTAGCAACTACAATATGTCTATAAAAGGATGTGGATGTATACAAAATATAATCATTGGCAATAACGAAATAAAAAATAGTTTTTTAAAAAATTTAATGTCAAAAAAAGATTACAAAAAGATAAGAATTTTAAGAGCAAGACTCTTTGAAATATCTATATTGGATTATTTGTATACAAGATTTTCTATATTTGCCTTTCACTCGCCAGGAAAACTAGTTATTTCACCTTCACTTATAATTAAGAAAAAAGAGATTAAATATTTTTTTAAATCCTTGTCAGAAACTTTAAAATTAGGAAGAGAAAAATTGGTCAAGATTTATCTTACCAAAAACATTAAATCCATTAGAAGGCTATAACCTTTGTCTTTTGCTACTATATATGGTGTTTAAAAACACTTTATTCACAATATTTTTAAAATAAAACTTTACTGTTCAAACATTGAACACTAACATGTTCAATATTTGAACATTATGAAAAATAGACAAGATCATTTTGATGTTTTAAGGAGAATACAAAATAATCCTAAATCTAGCCAGAGAAAATTAGCAGAAGACTTAGGTTTTAGTTTAGGAAAACTAAATTATTGTTTAAAATCTTTACAAGAGAAAGGTTTAGTCAAGATTAAAAATTTTAAAAAAAACCCTAGTAAAATTAATTATGTTTATGTCTTAACACCAAAAGGTATCGCAGAAAAAACTAAGTTAACGATTAACTTTATGAAAAGAAAAATGGCTGAATATGATGAACTCAAGTCTGAGCTCAATAGGAAAGAAAATGTGGACAATAATTAAATTTGATAAAAAGCAATTTAATAATTTTAAAGACGATCTTTCAAAAAAAATTGGTAAAGATTTTAAAATTTACATACCAAAATTAATTTTTAAGAAATACAAAGATGATAAAATTATAAATAAAGAGTTTAATTTACTAGGCGATTATTTATTTTGTTATCATGAAAAATTCAAACAAAAAGAACACATTAAATCACTAAATTACCTTAGAGGATTAAAATACTTTCTTAATGGCTTTAGAGAGTCCCAAAAAGATATTCTAAACTTTATTGAGAGGTGTAAGGAATCTGAAGACCAAAATGGATTTCTCAATAGTGAATTTTTTGATCTTGAGATAAATAAAAAGTATCAATTTTTTTCTGGTCCTTTTACTAATACTATTTTTAAAATAATCGAACTGCAAAAGAACAAAATTGATATAATGATAGGTAATTATAAATCGACAATAAAACCAAAGACGCATTTATTTAAACCTATTTAAAGAAAATATGAAAAAAAATAAAATTGTAAAAATGTATTTTTACAAAGTGCGGAGCTATGGAAAATTAAATGTTTAATAATAAGAATATTTTCATTTCTGGTGGTACTGGTTCATTTGGAAATAAGTTTATTGAAATTGTAGTAAAAAAATATAAACCCAAAAAAATAATTGTTTATTCCAGAGATGAGTACAAACAATATCTAATGCAAAAAAAATATCCAGCAAATAAATTTCCTTTCATGAGATTTTTTTTAGGTGATGTAAGAGACTTGGAAAGATTAAAACTTGCTATGAACAATGTAGATTACGTTATTCACGCAGCAGCTTTAAAACAAGTTCCTTCAGCAGAATACAACCCAATGGAATATGTTAAAACAAATATAAATGGTGCAGAAAACATTATTCAAGCAAGCATTTTTCAAAAAGTTTCAAAAGTTATTGCCTTATCGACTGATAAAGCTGCAAATCCTATAAATCTTTACGGCGCAACCAAACTTGCATCAGATAAGATATTTGTTGCAGCAAACAATATAGTTGGAAAAATAAAAACATCATTTTCCGTAGTTAGATACGGTAATGTTGCTGGTTCTAGAGGGTCAGTTCAACAACTTTTTAATGATTTAATTAAAAACAATGAAAAACATCTACCAATTACAGACAGAAGAATGACAAGATTTTGGATCACCTTAGATAAAGGAGTAGATTTTGTTATTAAATCTTTTTTAAGAATGAAAGGTGGCGAAATTTTTGTACCAAAAATACCATCAATTAAGATTACTGATCTAGCAAAAGCGATTGGGCCAGATAAAAAGACTAAAATTATCGGAGTAAGATCGGGGGAAAAAATTCACGAAGTTATGTGCCCACAAGAGTCTGCTCATTTAACTTTAAATTTTAAAGATCATTATGTTATCTATCCATCAAATCCAGACAAAAAGATTGTTTATATAAAGAATTTAATTGGTGAAAAAGGTAAAAAAGTAAAAAAAGATTTTGAATATAGTTCCGATAAAAATGCAGATTTTCTCTCTGTAGCAGAAATAAAAAAATTAAATGATTCCTTATAGTCGACAAAATATAAATAGGGAAGACATAAATTATGTAGTAAAGATTTTAAAATCTGATTTTTTAACACAAGGTCCAATAGTTAAAAAGTTTGAAAAAAAATTTAAAAAAATTGTAAAAGCTAAATTTGCTATAAGCGCTAACAGCGCCACAAGTGCATTACATTTAGCTTGTTTAGCAATAGGTGTTAAAAAAGGAGACATTGTTTGGACAGTGCCAAATACTTTCGCTGCATCAGCTAATTGTGCAATTAACTGTGGAGCGAAAATAGATTTTATAGATATTGATAATTTGACTTTCAATCTTTCAGTTAAAGAATTAGAGAAAAAACTTAAAAAAACCAAAAAAAAATATTTACCGAAATTGATAATTCCTGTTCACTTAGGAGGTCAAGCAACGGAACAAAAAAAAATTTGGGAACTTTCAAAAAAATATAAATTTAAAATTTTAGAAGATGCTTCACATTCTATTGGATCAAAGCACTTTGGAGAAAGAGTTGGAAGTTGTAAGTGGTCAGATATAACTGTTTTTAGCTTTCATCCTGTTAAAATTATAACTACAGCCGAAGGTGGAATGGCCACAACTAATAATTTAAATTATGCAAAAAAAATGGAAATGTTTAGAACTAACGGTATAACAAAAGAAAAAAAAAATTTTATCAATAAAGATAATTTAGGCCCGTGGTATTATGAACAACAAAATTTGGGATTCAATTACAGAATGAATGAAATCTCAGCAGCTTTAGGTTTAAGCCAAATTAAAAGATTGAATTTTTTTTTAACAACGCGAAATATTTTAGCCAAAATATATAAAAGAGAACTTAGGGAACCATTTTTCAGATTACAAAAAATTTTAAAACATAACTACTCTAGCTATCATCTTGTTTTAGTGCAATTAAATCTTTTAAAGTTTAGATATTCATACAAAACAATTTTTGAGAAATTAAGAAAAAAAAAATTTTACGTTAATCTTCATTACATGCCTCTTCACACAAATCCTTTTTTTATTAAGCAAGGTTTTATAAAGAATCAATTTCCGATATCTGAAAAATATGGAAAATGTACTTTAAGCTTACCAGTATACCCCGGACTACCCAAAAAAAAAGTTTTTGAAATTTGTAAACTACTTAAAAGCTTCGTAAAATAAAATTGAAAAAAAAATTAATTATAGGAACTGCAAAGTTTGGATTCCCTTATGGTATTGGCAATAAAAAAATAAGAATTAAAAGAAAAGAAGTATTTAAAATTCTAAATTTCGCAGAATTAAATGGAATTAAAACTTTAGATACAGCAATAAATTATGGCGACTGTGAAAAAATTCTTGGCGATTATGGTGTTAAGAAATGGAGAGTAATAACAAAATTACCCACTATTAAAGATATTAAACAAGTTGATCGATTAATTGTTAAATCTATTAAAAATCTTAGGATAAATCAGATTGATACTCTATTATTTCACGATCCAGAGCAAATGTTGAGTAGAAAAGGTGAACAAATATTTAAAAAAATTCTAGGTTTAAAAAAACAAGGAATAATAAAAAAAATAGGTTTTTCAGTTTATTTTCCCAATCAAGTTAAAAAAATACTTGGAAATTATAAATTTCAAGTGATTCAATGTCCTTTCAATGTTATCGACAGACGCATGGCTAATGAGAGAATTTTTAGTTTATTAAAACGTAACAATATAGAAATTCATGCAAGGTCAATTTTTTTGAAAGGTCTTTTACTATTAAATAAGAATCAAATACCTAAAAAATTTAAAAAATGGAGACATCTCTGGAATAATTTACACATTTTTTTAAATAGTAAAAATAAATTACCATCAGAAGTTTGTGCTAATTTTGTTTTATCTAATAGAATGATCGACAGAATAGTCGTAGGATTTGATGACAAAAAGCAATTAGATAATTTTTTATCTTTTAAAAAAAAAAAAATATTTTTTCCAAAAAATATTCAATCATCTGATATATCATTATTGAACCCATCTAATTGGTAATATGAAAATACTTGCTATTATTCAAGCTAGACTTGGATCTGATCGTCTACCATCCAAAGTTTTAAAAAAAATTGGAGATAAAAGAGTAATTGAAATTTTGCTACATCGATTGTCATTATCCAAAAAAATTAGTCAAGTAGTTATTGCTATTCCTAATAGAAATAACTCTAAATTAAAAAAATTTTTAAAAAAAAAAAAATTTGAAGTTTTTGAGGGTAGTGAAAAAAATGTTCTCGAGAGGTATTATAAGGCAGCTAAAAAATTTAATGGTAAAATTATTGTAAGAATTACAGCTGACTGTCCGTTAATTGATTCTACATTAGTAGACAAAACGATTGATATTTTACAAAAAAAAGGAGTATCTTATGCAAGCAATTGTTATCCAAGAACATTCCCTGATGGTTTGGATGTGGAAGTTTTTACTTTAAAAACTTTACAAAAAGCTTTTCAAAAATCTAAAACTGACTATGAAAAAGAGCATGTAACTCCATTTATGAAGAAGGACAAAAATGTTAAAAAAATTGTAGTAAAATCGAAAAATCAGCTTCTTTCACAAATTAGACTTACCTTAGATACAAAAGAGGATCTATCAATCATAAGAAAAATATTTAAAAAATTTCATCCAAATATTTTTTTCTCTTGGAGAAAAACTATTAAGTATTATATGAAAATTAAAAAAATGAATTTTAACAAAAAATCCCCTAGCTATTCCAAAGGTCAAAAACTTTGGGTAAAGGCAAATAAATTAATTCCTAATGGCAATATGTTGCTTTCAAAAAACCCAGATAGATTTTTACCTAAATTTTGGCCCACTTATTTTACTAAAGCTAAAGGATGTGAAGTGTGGGATTTGGATAAAAAAAAATATATTGATATGTCTACGATGGGAGTTGGAACAAATATACTTGGATTTCAAAATAGTAATATTGACAATGTTGTTAAGAACACAATTTTAAAATCTAATATGTCAACCCTTAATTGCCCTGAGGAGGTCTACTTGGCTGAAAAGTTAATTGAAATGCATAAGTGGTCTAGTATGGTTAAATTTACTAGAACAGGTGGTGAGGCAAATGCACTAGCAGTAAGGATAGCGCGAGCTGCGTCTGGTAGAGATAAGATTGCTTTTTGTGGTTATCATGGTTGGCACGATTGGTATTTAGCTACTAATTTAAAATCTGAAAAAAATTTAAATTCTCACTTATTAAAAGACCTAAAGATTAAAGGCGTACCAAAAAAACTTTCAGGATCAATAATACCATTTAAATATAATGATTTTAATTATTTAAAAAGATTAGTAGAGAAAAATAATATTGGTGTAATAAAAATGGAAGTCATTAGAGATATCTTGCCTAAAAATAATTTTTTAAAAAAGGTAAGAAATTTAGCAACTAAAAAAGGAATTGTTCTTATATTCGATGAGTGCACTACTGGTTTTAGACAATCTTTTGGCGGAATACATAAAATTTATGGTGTCGAGCCTGATATATCAATTTTTGGAAAGGCGCTAGGTAATGGATATGCTATCTGTGCTGTTGTTGGGAAGAGAGAAGTTATGGAACACGCAAAAGAGTCTTTTATAAGCAGTACTTTTTGGTCTGAAAGGATTGGGCCAGCTGCAGCTTTACAAACTTTGTCAGAAATGAATAAAATCAAATCATGGAAAATAATATCTCAAATGGGAAAAAAAGTTAAAAAAAACTGGCTTAAAATAAGTGAAGAAAACAAAGTTCCAATTGATATTTTGGGTATAGATGCCTTACCAAAATTTTCTATTGTAAGTAAAAATAACTTAGCTTACAAAACTTTAATTACTCAAGAAATGTTAAAAAAAGGTTTTTTAGCATCAAACACAATTTATGTTTCAACTGCTCATAAGGAAAAATATTTGTCAAATTATTTTGATATCTTAAATGATATCTTTAAAAAGGTAAGAAAATGTGAAGAGGGTGAATTTTTGTCTAATTATTTAGAAACACCACTAAGTAAAAAAGATTTTGGCAGATTAAATTAATGAAAAAAACTGCACTTGTTATAGCTGCTCACCCTGACGATGAAGTGTTAGGATGTGGCGGTACATTAGCTAAAATGGCTAGGAATGGATTTTCTGTTCATGGGGTGATAGTTTCTGAAGGTATAACTTCCAGAAATGATAAAAATAGTTCAACATTACTTATGAACTTAAGAAGAGAAAATAAAAAAGCATCCAAAATAATTAAATTTAGTTCAATGAAATTATTAAATTATCCTGATAATAAATTGTACACTGTTGATTTTTTAAAATTAGTTCAAAATTTTGAAAATATTATTACTAAGTTGAAACCATCTATAATTTTTACTCATCACTCAGGAGATTTAAATATAGATCACGAAATTGTAAACAGAGCTGTAATAACTGCATCAAGACCTTTAAAAAAATGTACTGTAAAAAAAATATTAACTTTTGAAACACCCTCTAGTTCAGAATGGAAATTTGATACAAAAGATTATTTTATTCCTAATTACTTTGAGAATATAGAGAAATATTTAAAATATAAGATTAATGCATTAAAGTCTTATAAAAGTGAAATGAGAAAATTTCCTCATCCAAGATCAATCGAAAACATAAAATCTATGGCCAAAGTAAGAGGTAGTATAGTTGGCTATAAATATGCAGAAGCATTTAAAGTTATTCGTGAAATTAAAGATTAAATGAAATTTCTTAAAAGATTTAGCATAAGAAACAAAAAAGTTTCTATCGATGGGCCTTCTTACATCATTGCTGAAATAGGAATAAATCATAATGGGTCAATAAAAAAATGTAAAAAACTTATTCAAGAGGCTTTTAGATGTGGAGCTGATGCAGCTAAATTACAAATAGTTAACCCTGATAGTAGTTATGAAAAAAATCATCCCTCATATAAAGCTTTTAAGAATAAAGATTTCAGTTTTTCAGAATTGAAAGAAATAATTCAATACTCTAATAAATTTGGTATTACTTTGTTTGCAACTCCAGGAGATTTTCAAAGTTTAAAAAAAGTTATAAAATTAAAGATGCCTGCAATTAAAATATCTTCTGGGCTTTTGACAAATTTGCCTTTGATTAAAGAGGCAGCAAAAACAAAAATTCCATTAATACTATCTTCTGGCATGGCATATGAAAATGAAATTAAGGAGGCAATAAACATATGTAAGAACAAAACAAACAAACTAGCTTTGTTAAAATGTACCTCAATATATCCTGCACCAATAAACAAAATTAATTTAAAAGGCATAGCTAAACTTAAAAAAAAGTTTAAGATTCCCACAGGTTATTCTGATCATTGCTTAGGCATCGAAGCTTGTGTTTGTGCGGTTGCGGCTGGGGCAACAATTATTGAAAAACATTTTACATTGAATAAAAAAGATGTTGGGGCTGATCACAAAATTTCAATTGTTCCAAATGAATTTAAATTAATGGTAAAAAGAATTAGAGAAACAGAAAAATTAATGGGTTTATATAAAATTGGTCCAACAAATGAGGAGAAAAAATTAAGAAATAAGTTTCATAGAAAAATAGTTTCTTTAAAAAAAATTAAAAAAGGAGAAAAGTTTAGTTTGGATAATGTAAGTTTAAAAAGATCAAATTCTAAACTTAGAGGATTGCCGCCAAAAAAATTATTCAAAATAATTGGTAAAAATTCAAAAAAAAATATTAATTCAAATAAGTTAATTATTAGAAGTGATTTTACTATCAGTTAATGAAATTTAAGAAAATTAACATACTTATCACCTGTTCATCAGGAAAGTTTACCTATGATATTGTAAAATCATTGAAAGAAATTAAAAATTTTTCCATAAAAATTATTGGCGTTGATAGTTATCCTAAACCTAATGTAGACTATTTAGATAAACAATATAAAATAACAAATTGCAACAATTCAAAAAAATACTTTAAAGAATTAATTACGATTTGTAAAAAAGAAAAAATTAAAATAGCAATCCCTCTATCAGAAAATGAAACAACTCTATTTTCAAAAAAAAAAAATTTATTAGAGGAAAATAAGGTTAAAACTTTGATTAGCAATTACACAATTGTCTCTAATATTGTAGATAAAATAAAAATGTTTGAGTTTTTAGAAAGAAAAAAAATAGATATAGGAAGATGGAAATCAATAAATAATATTAAAGACTTATTTAAAGCTGTTAAAAAACTTGGATACCCTGATAAAAACGTAGTACTTAAACAAAGAAAAGGTTCAGGTTCAAGAGGTATCATAATATTGAATAACAAGATAAAAAAATTTAAATATTTATTAGAAAATAGGTTTTGTGGAACTGGTAATCTTCAATCAGTTAAAAAAGAATTTAAAAAAAATAATTTGATTTTTAAAAATTTATTTTGCATGCCTTTTCATGGAGGAGATGTTTATGACATAGATTGTTTTGCGATTAATGGTGTACCAAAAGCAGTCATTTCTCGATTGAGAATTTACGAAAATCCACTTTCACCAACAAATCAGGGTTGTCTTTTAAAAAAAAATAGTAAAATTGAGAACTACATTAAAAAAATAATTAAAGCTTTTAAAATACATGGACCATGTGATTTTGATGTTGTTATTGATGATCGTGGAAAACCAAAGCTTCTAGATGGATCATGTAGAATGAGCGGATCTATTGGTGCAACATATGTTGCAGGTTATAATTTACCTGAAATGATAGTAAAACATTTGTTAGGTAAAAAATTGAAAAATATATTTCCAAAATCACAAGTCAGATTAATACCTGTATCAAAATTCGTAAAGGTTAATAAAAAAAATGCTTAATTTAAAAAAAATTTTACTTGTTGGTTGTGGGTCTGAAATTGGATCTATGTTAGTTAATATGAACAATGCTAGTAAAGATGGATTTGTAATTGATACTGTTTTAACAAAAAAAATCGACAAGGGAAATTCTTTGAAGTCAATTTATGCTAGAATGATTATTCTAAACCCAACTTTAATAGATAAGATAGATTTAGATTATAAAAAAAATACCATAAAGATAAAAAAAAAAGTAATTAAATTTTACTGGGGCGATATTAAAACCTTTAAACTTAAAAACCTAAAAAAAAAATTTGATGTAACTATCATTGCAACATCAAAAAAACAGATTTCAAATAAAGTTTTAATGAAAAAATTTTTAAAAATATCAAAATTTGTTTTTGGGGTAGCAGAGTCTAAAAATTTACCCTCATTATATCCTAGCTTAGTTTCTATAAATTCTAGAGTTATTCAATCAAAGCCAAAAAAGGTTTTTGAGGGTAATAATAGAATATTTGCCTTAGGTTCTTGCCAGAGCAATGGCTGGCAAGCACAATTAAGAGCGTTAATTGAAATATTTGATAATTCAAAATTAAAATATTTTAAAATGCTTGCAATTGAGGTAGATATTATTCACCCAGACACACCTCAAGGAAGACTTGGTACAAAAAGTATTGAGCCAAGAGATCAAGACGCCAGAAATAATTTGAGACCAAGCTTTTCGCAGGTAGACATATCAATGAATAAGCTTTTTCCAACTGCTATTAATACTCATACAGTTTCATTGAGAACTTTAGTTAGTCCACCTGGTTATCAGATTGTAAGGTTTTTCTTCAAATATAAGCTAATAAATAATTCTAAATTAAATAAAGAAAAAATTATAAATGAAATAAAAGTTTTTTCAAAAAAAAATCCTAATATATTGAGATATTCAGATGATAGTTTAGGAAGTAGAGCTTTTGAAATGACTGAGTCAGCAGCTGTAACGTTAGTTGATAAAAAATATTTTCATTTTAAAGAAAATTTATTTTCAGATGGGAATAATTCAAGCGGAGTTTGTGAGATAATCATGCAGTCTTATGTGCATAATACAAGAGGGTATTGTAGAAGTGTGTTAGATTGTATTAAACATATTTTACAAAGAAAAAAAAACACTTACTATTTTGAAAACTAATTCAATTAAAGTATTTAAAAATTCAGAAAAATTTTTTGTTTTTAGATGTAAACAAAATAATAAATATAAAGTTTTTAAAATTGCGCATAAAAACCCAAATAAAATTATGCAGGAAGTTCGTCTTTTAAAAAAGTTAATTAATTCATCAAAAATTCTTGATACAAAAATTCCAAAAATATTAAAACATGGTTTAATAAAAAAGGGGATACATGCGAAAAAAGGTTATTATGTTATTGATTATGTAAAAGGTTTTACTCTTACTGAAATTATAAAAAAGAACCTTTGCACACATGATCTTTTAAACAAAATTCATAATTGTACTTTTCAAAATTTTTTGCAAATTTTAAGAGAAAAGAAAAAACAAAAAAAAAATATATTAAATTCTTCTTTAAACATAAAAAAATTAATTTTAATTGAATTGGTTAAAATCAAAAAAAAAGATATTTTAAGAAGAATTAATGACCAAAAAAAAATAAAGATAGATGATTTAGAGTATCACAATTTAAATTATTATTTAAATATTATTCTAAATTCTGAAACTTTTAAAAAGATTTACAAAAGTAATTTTTACTTATCTAATATAGGTCATTGGAACTTTCATGGGGGAAATATTATTTATCCTGATATAAATAAAAATATTAAAACTTTTTATTTAATAGATCCAGATGCCACATGGAAAATCAATGATCCTTTTTTTTCAATTGCACGGTATGTTTATACTTATGTACATGACACTATAGAAAATAAAAAATATTATATCGTGTCTAAATCTTATAAAAATCTAAAATCTGTGAAACATGCATTTAAAACTAAAATAATTTGGTCATCAATTATAAAAAAAAGATACGAAAATAATTTTTCTGAATTTTTTATTTTGAAAGATAAAAAAAAACTTAATTTATTAAATGAAAATGAAAAATTTAGGTTAAAGATCTGTATATTGTTATGTTTATTAAGGGGTATAAATTCCAATTTTGAAAAAAAAATTCAAATTATTGATGATAAGGGAATAAAATTTAAAAATAATTCAATCTACATACTCTTAACATTATTAAAATTCTTAAAAACTTTCACTAATGAAATTAGTAAAAAATAGAACAATTTTAGTAACAGTTGGTAGCAAATGTATTGGCCGTTCTATTTGTATAGATTTTTTAAAAAAAGGGGAAAATGTAGTGTTCACTTATAGGAAGAAAGATAATTTTTCGGCATCACTTGAAAATATACAATCAAAATATGGCGGCAGTATAATAGGGATTAGATGTGATTCTGAGAAAATGAGTGATTTAATTAAACTTAAAAAATCTTTTAAAAAAAAATTTAAAAATTTAGATGTTTTAATAAATAATGTAGGCGATGCAATACAAAGATCAAAGTTTGAAAATTCTACAGATAAACTTTGGCAAAGAACGTTAAATCTTAATCTAATCTCAACAATTAGAACTTCAAAAATTTTTTTAGATTTATTAAAAAAAACGAAAAATTCATGCATTATAAATATAGGTTCTATAGCTGGTAAAAATCCAAGCTCTGGAGACTCTTTACATTATGCAGTTGCAAAATCTGCCTTAAAAAATTTTACAAAAGGATTAGCTGTCGAACTAAAAAATATCCGAGTGAATTGTATAGCCCCAAGTATTGTAGAAACAGGGTTTCAAAAAAGACTATCATCAAAAAAAAGATTAATGAGAATTATAAAATCAACCCCCTTAAAAAGAATTGGAAAACCATACGATATATCAAATATGGTTACATTTATCAGTTCTTCGAAAGCAAGTTACATCAATGGTCAAACAATCTACATAACTGGTGGAAGGCAATAAATTAACATTGAAAAAAATTTTAAATATAATTGATTATTCTAATAAATCTGGTTTAGGGCATTTAAGCAGAACTTTAGAACTAAATAAGATCTTTGATAAGAGATCAAAATTTTTCATTCTTACTAAAAAAAAAATTTTATATAAAAAAAAAAATATCATCAATTATGTAAATAATTTAAATAATTTTCTTAAAAAAAAAAATACAAAATTTCATTATGGCATAGTTGACAGTTACAAAATTAGCTTTACACAAGAAAAAAAAATTAAAAATATGTGCGATAAACTTATTACAATTGATGATTTTCAAAAAAGAAATTTTGCATCAGATTTTTTATTAAATTTCTCTCCATTTGCTAAGAGAAATCACTACAAAAAAAGATGCAAGAATAATACTAAATTTTTACTAGGTAATAATTACAACTATATGCAATTACCTTTTAATGACAAGAAATTGAGTTATAAAAAAAAAAAAAATTTAAGACTTTTTATCTATCTAGGCAATAAAGATAGATCTTTTGAAATAAGAAATATTTTAGAAAGGATTTTTTTCTTAGGTAACATAAAAGATGTTTTAATAATTAACCAAAAGTTCGATATAAAAGAGTTTAATTTTAAAGTGAAATTTAAAAAGAATTTGAAAAAAAGAACTTTTTTAAATGAAATGTCAAAAAGCGATATTTTAATTTTAACTTCTGGTGTTGTTGCCAGTGAGTCAGTCAATATGAAAAAAAAAGTCTTCCTAACTTTTGTGTCTAATAATCAAAAAAAAAATTTTATTTATTATACTAAAAACAAAAATGCTTCAAAATTAACAAGTTTTCATAAATTCATAAATAGGCCAATGCATCTTATTAATTTTGATTTACAAAAGATTAAAGAAGGAAAAATTGATAATTATGATAAAATTATTAATATTAAAAATTACATCAATCCACTTAAAGATAAAGAAAATAATAAGATAAATTTAAAACTTTATAATTCAAAATTTTGTAAGCAGATATTTTCATTACAAAATTCAAATAATAGAAAATTTTTAACAAATAAATCCACTTTTTCTTTTGCAGAACATAAGAAGTATATTTTGAATTTTCTTAAAGAAAGCAATAATTTTATCTTTTTAATAATTGTTAAGAATAATTTTGCCGGTTACATCAAGTTTAACTATATAAAAAATTTTTATGATATTTCGATTATTCTAAAAGATAAATTTAGAAATAGGAATGTTGCGACATCTGTTTTAAAATATTTTAGATGTAACAAAATTCTTCCATTCCAAATTAAAGCAAAAGTTGACAAACAAAATATTTCTTCAATAAAAACTTTTACTAAAGCAGGATTTCAACTGTATAACGATTTAAGAATTATTAATTAAAATGAAAGAAAATTTTATAAACACTGGTATTAAAGATTTTGGAGTTATTTTAAATCCAAAAAAATGCAAATACTTAAAGACTCAAATAGAAAAATTAAGAGGTTATCATAAAAATATTTTTTATAAATCTTTTAAAGAGTATAAAAAGTCAGGTAGGATATTTAATACTTCACCTGGATTAAAAACCCATAATTTAATTTATACTCACAATCTTGATTTAAAATTCATAGATGAATCATTTAAATTTAAAAACGCATTATCAAGTATTATGGGAAATGAATTTAGAATAATTAAAAGATCAGTAATTATGCACGTCCCCTTAAAATTAATACCTAGGTGGGTAAAAGATAAAGTAAAGAATATTGGAAGAGCAAACCTTAACCCTTGGATAAAGGATGAATATCAAGACGTACAATATTTTTCACACCTTGATTTTCATCAAGATATGTCTAAAGCGATTTCAGGTTATGATAAATTCGCAACATTTTCAATTAATCTTGATAAAGTTACAGCTAAAGACGGGCCAATTCAGATTTTAGAGAATTCGCAGATTTTAGGAAGAACATTCTATCCCCATTTCGTAAGACAGTCGGCCCATGAGGACAATATCTGGTATTATAGTAACTTGGAGGGAGATCATATAAAATCAAAAAACAGAATTGTAACTGGTCCAGCCGGAAAAGTTTGTGGATTTCACGGTCTAGTTCTTCATGGAACCTCATTTAATCAAAGTTCAAAACCGAGAGTATCTTTAAGATATCTAGTAAGTTCAAAAAAATCTCAATTTAAAAAGACTATCTGGGGAAAATCTTTTAAAAAAATAAAAGGTAGTATTAAAGGTTTAAGTGATCTTCACGCAAGGCTAGATATCAATAAAGATGGATCCTATAAAGATACAGGAATGTCTATAAGATGAATATCTCTTAATATCTATTAATTTTTTTAATGAACCGATTAATCACAACGTCAATTGATAAAACTCTGCAAAAAGAGAATCTAATATTTTTAGGTGAATGGTGTAAACAAACTAATTTAGAAAAAACAAATGATAATCAAAATAACAACTTTTTACCTCATCACTGGTCAAACAAAGAAAAGTTAAAAAGGGACTATAAGTATCTGACAAACCTGAATGATAATTTGATAAAATTATTTACGCAAAAACTTAACAAGATTCATCAATCAAATTATAGTGAAAAAAGTTGGAGAATAATTATAGGCTCGTGGTTGCCGCTTTACTTATCAACAATGTACGATCGCTGGGAAAGTTTAAGAATTTTTTTTGATAAGTATGAGAAAGATATTGAAACATACTCTTTTACTATTAATGAAAATATCTTTTACAATTATGGGGTTTTAGACTTTATTGAAAAAGTTGTACAAAATGATTTTTGGAATCATAAAAATTTTTTAAGAATAATTGATTTTCAATATAAATCAAAAGTTAATGTTCATAAAGATAAAGTTGATATTGCACCTGATTTAAATAAAAATCAAAATTCTTCATTACCAAAAAGTTTTTTAAAATCTATATTTAAAAGAATATTTATTCTAGTGGATGATGTATTTTCATTTGTAGGTATTAGAATGAATAAAATAATAATAGAAAACTTTTATCATAAAAAAACTGATTTAATAAAAATTTTTATCAGATCAAAAATTTTTCCTGCATTTTATTTAAATACTTTTAATGAAGAGAAATATAAAATGAACTTAGAGATAGAAGAGGAAAAGAGAAAAAAATTTTTTAATAGTGAAAGTTGCTCAAATGACTTTGAAAAATATTTATTTTATGCATTTGTTACTGATTTCCCAGTTGCATATCTTGAAAAATTTGAATTACTAAAAAAATCAAATAGAAAAATCAATAAACTAAAAAAAGAAAAAATTTTTACAAAAGTTTCTTATATTATGAATGAAAGGTTTAAATTATGGCTAGCTGAGATGGTTTCAAATAAAACAAAACTTTATGTTGGACAGCATGGAGGTTGTTTAAATACAAAACTTAATGGCTTTCTTGGTTTGGATGAAAAAATTGCAGACAAAGTATTAACTTGGAATGAGACAAGTAAAACTAATGAAATACAAATGAGTCCAATTGAACTTTTTAGATTTAAAAATATAAAAAAAAAAAATCAAAAAAATCTTTTAATTGTAAATAGTGAAACTGCAAGGTATCCATGTAAAATTCAAAGTCATCCATTTGCTGAAGAATATAAAAAAAGTTTAATAGGCACATATAAACTAATTGAAAAATTAAAAGCAAACATTAAAGATAAGATTATTTATAGATCTAATGATCTCGGTTATAAAACGGCCGAACAAATTAAAGAAAAATTTAGCGAGATAAATGCTGACGCTTTTAAAAAAACATCTATTAAAGATAATCTGCAACATTCTCGACTTGTAGTTTGCACATATCCTGAAACAGCGGTTTCCGAAATTATTTTTACTGGGATACCATTAATTATATTTATACCTGATAATCTTTATGAATTTGATAATGACTCAAATGAAATACTAAAAATGCTTAAAAAATCCAAAATTTACTTTCAAGATCCTGAAGAAGCTGCGAAACATATTAACTTAATATGGGGAGACCCACTTAAATGGTGGAACGAAAAAAATACAATAGAATCTATAAAAAAATTAGAGAAATTTGCAGTATCCACTAGAGAAGACTGGCTAAGTGAGTGGACTAATTTTATTACTTCTAAAAATGACTAAAGTAAAAAAAAAAATAAATTATTTAGAAATTGTAAAAAAAGAAATATCTAAAGTCTTAAAGGTTTCAGAAAAAAAAATTCAACCTAAGACCTCTTTCTCTACAATTAAAAATTGGGACTCTCTCGCTCATATTAACATAGTTTTAAATTTACAAAAAAAAACTGGAAAGAAATTTAAATTAGACAAAATTGCTGATTTAGACAGCGTGGAACACTGGGTAAAATTTTTAAATGATGAAAAAAAATAAGAGCATAAATAAAATGTTTTTTGTGTCTTTTAATCTTAAAAAAAAGTTTTCATTACAAGTGAAAAAAAGTTTTAATTTTTTAAAGGATGATACTTATCTTAAATCTCACGATTGGATTTTTCGTAAACGCTCATACGGAAGAGGAAAAATTTTAGAATCTAAGATTATTTGGTCTAAGCAAACAAATTTTTTTCAAAAGAAAAAAAATAACAAATATGCAGGTGGCATAAAAAGAAAATTTGCAGCTATGAAATCAGTAATAAAAAAAGAAGTTGAAATAATTATTACTAACTTTAAGGAAAAAAACTTGATTAATAAAGATATAAAATTTTTTGGAGCACATGCTATAAGAATCATTTGTGATAAAAATAATTTAGGATATCCAGTTCCAGAAGGTTATCATCACGATGGTTTTGATTTTGTCTCAGTTATTGCAGTTAATAGATCCAATATTTCAGGTGGTAAGTCATATTTAAAAAACGCATCTACAAAGAAAATAGTTTTTACTAAGAGTCTTAAAAATAACCAAGCTTTATTTTTTAATGATAGAAAACTTTTGCATTATGCTTCTCCAATAAAACTTACTAAAGGTAAATTAGGTTTTAGGGACATGATTGTACTAACTTTCTCAAAATAATTTTAATGTTGTCCAATCAATTAATAAATTTCATTAAATCAAAAAAGAATAAATTTATACTTGGAGATTATGAAAATGAATACACCTCAGAAAATGTAATTAAGATAATTAATAAATTTGTCTATAAATTAAAAATATTACTGAATTCAAAAAAACAACACGGAATAGGAATATATTTGTCACGAGACTCCTATTACTTTATTGCAATATTTTCTATATGGTTAAGTGGTAATTATTTTATACCATTAAATCAATTATGGCCAAAAGCACATTTAAGAAAAATTTTAAAGTCTTCAAATCCTAAATTAATTATTTCAAACAAAAGCATCATCAAATCAAAAAGATATAAGATTTTATATTTAAAAGATATTTTAAATGTTCAAACAAAAAAGTTTAAATTAACAAATATAAAAAAAACCAATACCAATGAGAAAGGTATAGCTTATATAATTTATACTTCAGGATCTACAGGTGACCAGAAAGGAGTAATAATTACAAGAGAAAATTTTTACAGTTATCTTACTTGGGTTAAAAAATTTTTACTCCCTCAAACTAAAGAAAGTAAGTCATTACTTGTTACTGGTGAAATGACATTTGACATAGTTATGGCAGACTTAGCTAATGCTCTATCTTTTAAATCAACCATTTATTTAACTCCCGAAACTAATAATTTGATTAAAGCTTTTAAAATGTTGCATGAAAAGAAAATTGAAACAATTTATGGAGTTCCAAGTACTTTAAGTAACATTTTCTTATTCTCAAAACTCAGAAAAAAGAAGGAATTAAAACATATAAAAAATATTTTTTGTGGAGGAGATATTTTTACACCCAAATTATTAAATTTAATTAAGAATGAAAACACGAAATCTAAAATATTTAATATGTATGGACCAACTGAACTAACAATGAATGTATTGTGTCAAAATTTATCTAAATTTGATAAGAAAAAATTACCAAAACAAATTCCTAATGGACGAGGTTTTAAACATCTTAAATATAAGTTCTATGATCGTAGTACTAAACTTTTTAATGACAAAAAGGGAGAGCTTTTAGTAAGTGGCAAACAATGTATGCGGGGTTACCTAAACGATCCAAAAAATACTTCTGCAGCCTTTATTTATCATAAGAACAAAAAGTATTATAGAACTGGTGATCTTTTTATGAAGAAAGGTGAAGTTTTCTTTTACATAGGAAGAACTGATAGGTTAATTAAGATTAAAGGTTATAGAATTAATTTAAATAGTATAGATGAATTTTTTAATAGCCAAAATATTGTTAAAGAAACTAAATCACTTTTAATCGAAAACCAAAATAAAGATAGAAAAATTATAACATTTTTAGTTTTAAAAAATAATGATAATAACTATCTCAAAAGATTAGAAATAAAAGCTAAAAATTTTTTTCCGACATATATGTGTCCTAACAAAATATTAATTTTGAAAAGAGCCCATTATAATGAAAGTGGCAAATTAGATGAAAAATACCTAAAAAAAGTGATAAAATCTTGAAATGAAAAAATTAAAAAAAATATTTATATTTACTTCAAAACAATTCAAGATAAGGGAAACTTTAGAAAAAGATGCCAAAGTTTGGTACAAGTGGTTTAATGATCCAAAAATTACTAAATTTTTTGTAAATGATAGTGTACCAAACACAATAGAACGTCAGAAAAAATATAGGCTTCAACATATTGATGGCAAAACAAGAGCTTTATTTTCAGTTGTTTCTGGTAAGAATGAAAAATTGATGGGAGTTTGCAGTATAAGCTTTACAAAACCAATTAATAGCAGAAGATGTGAAATCAGTTTAATAATTGGTGAACCAAATTTGTGTTTAGGTCCCACTTATATTGAAATTAATAAATGGTTGATAAATTACGCTTTTGATCATTTTGGAATGAATTCAATATTATCTTCATTTTTTTCAAATAACGAAGTTGTGAAAAAAACTGTAGAATTTTTAGGATTTAAAAAAATAGGATTAGTAAGAGATCGTTTTTTTAAGTTCGGTAAATTTCAAGATACTTATCAATACGACCTTTTAAGGTCAGATTGGGTAAAATTAAATAAGTGAAAATAGCGTTAATAGGAACTAGTCCTATAATTGTTCTGATTGCTCATAGATTATCAAAAAATAATCAGGTTACAATTTTTGATTATTCTAAAGAATTTGGTGGTGCATGGTCATGGGAGAACTTTAATAAAATAAGTGTTCCTAATAAAACTAATGTAATTGTACCAGCAAATTTACAAGAAGAAAAAAAGATTAAAGAAATTAATAAATTTTTTTTGAATAACTTTTCATTAAAGAGCAAAAAAGTTAAAAATAACTATCACACTTTACACAGTTATAAACCTAAAAATGTTTATGATTATGATTTATACAATATGTATAAAAAAATATTTTCAGAAAAAAGAATTAAGATTATTAGAAAGAAAGTAATAAAATTGGAAAAAAAAAATAAAAAACTTTTATTAAACAATATATACAAATTTGATAAAATTTTCATTCCTTTTTTTGTAGGTTTAAATACTTTAAAAAATAAAAATAAAGTCGAAAAATTTGATTATAATATAATTGATAGCAAACATTTATTTCTTATTAGTAAAAATAAATTATTTAAAGATTTTTATTATTCGGAAGATTTCAATTTTTTTTTAGATAGGGCGCAGGTTGAAAGAAAAAACAAACTATATTTTTTTAAAGCTAGAATACGAAAAGAATTTAAAAAGTTTTCAAAAAAAAGGTTATTAGACTTATTAATTCCCAAAAAAAAACATAAAAAAATTATAAGAAGCAAAATTATTAAATATAAAAACTTCTATAGAAATGAAAGTCAATTAAAAAAGATAAAAAAAATAAATTGTAAAAATATTAAAGTAATTGATACTTCTCAGTTTGTTTTTTCTTTTTTTAAAAATCGTATAAATGATGAAAAATAATAAATTCAGCGCTTCATTTGCTAAAAAGTATTACGAAAAAAATTATCAAAAATTTGGAAGAACATTCCAAAGAAAATATCCAAACGAGGAATTATGTAGATTTATTGGTAGAAATTTTAATAAAATAAAAAAAAATAAAAGAAAAAATCTCAAATTTTTAGAGGTTGGATGTGGAGGCGCAGGTAATCTTTGGATGATTGCAGAGGAAGGTTTTAAAACCTATGGTTTAGATATTTCGAAAAATTCGATTAGTATTTCAAAAAAAATATTCAAAGAGAAAAAATTAAAATCAAAATTTGTAATTAGTAATATGACTAAACTTCCATTCAAAAACAATTATTTTGATTGTATTATTGATGTTTTTTCTTCAACAAATTTAGATCTAAATGAAGGTAATAAATTTTTGAAAGAGGTAGAAAGAACTTTAAAAACTGGTGGATTGTTTTTTTCTTACTTTCCATCAAAAAAATCAAAATTATTCAAATCAAAGAAAAAAAAAATGATAGACAAAAATACGATATTTAACCTAAAAGAAAAAAAAAGTGTCTTTAAAATAAACAATTTCCCTTTTAGATTTCACAACAAAAATGAATATAAAAATTTATTCAAGAAACATAATTTCAAAATTGTTTATTCAGAGGAAATAAGAAAAACATATCTTAATGGCCAAGATAATTTCGATTTTTTGATTTTCGAAGGCTTAAAATTATAATTATTTTATTGTAGTATGATAACTCATATGGTGAACACAATTTTTAAATCTACAAATTTGATATAATTTAAAAAATTCTTAATATTACCTATGCAAAAAATATTAATTACTGGTGCTGCAGGTTTTATAGGTTTCCACTTAGCAAAGAGATTATTAAAAAAAAAAAAATTATAATTTTCAATTTATTTATGGTGATTTAAAAAAAAAATCTATTTACAAAAAAAATTTCAAGTTACATATTCAGAAGAATTAACTAAATCTTATTTTAATGGACATGATCACTTTACATTTAATGTAATAGAGGCCAAAAAACTGTCAAATTGACTTATTTAGTCTTAAATTTTTTTTTTTTGACTTTACCGTTCAATAAATGAACGATATAAGATTCAAAAAATCTTATTAATTTATGAGTTACAATACAAAAGAAATTAAAATTCCATGGGAATTTAAAAAATTTGACAAAGATGTAAAACTACAAAGAGCAGTTATTGAAGTTTTTGGTGGATGTAATTATACTTGTCAAATGTGCCCACAATCTGATCCTGGAAGAGGGAAGGATTTCACAAGAAAAATGCCATTAGAAACATTCAAAAACGTTTTGGATAAAATAGTGCCAAAGTATGGGATGCCACAAATTAATCTTGAGGGAAGTGGCGAACCTACAATGGCAAAAGATCTACCAAAATATATCAGGGAGGTTAAAAAGAGAGGCCTCAAATGTTTCATGTATTGTAATGGTGCTAGATTAAATGGACAGTTTATGAAAGATGTAATTGATGCTGGAATTGATTTCGTAAGATTTAGTATGATTGGTTATGATAGAGAACAATATAAGAAATGGATGAACATAGATAATTTTGAGTTAATTAAATCAAACATTAATGAAATGTCAGATTATATTAAGGAAAGTAAATCAAATTGTGAAATAAGTACCTACCACCTAGTTTTGGACAATAACAGAGAAAAAGAAATTGTAGATTTGTATAAAAAAAATATTGTTGAAAAAGTAAAGGCAGATAAATCATATATTTGGAGAATGCATAATTGGAGTGGAAACTATGATAATAAAAATCCAAGAGAAGTAACAAAAAAGACATCTTGTGGAAGACCCTTTGCTCCAGAGATAACTGTTAGAGCTGGTGGTCTTGATGGCAAAACAGCTTCAGTTGTTCCGTGTTGCCAAACTTTAGGCCCACCTAATGAGGCAAAAAGTGTTTTAGGTCATTTAGATACCCAATCTTTCGAAGAAGTATATTTTGGAGATAAGTATACAAAATTAAGAGAAGCGCACACTCTAAACAAATATGAAGAAGTTGATTACTGTAAAAACTGCGATTTTTTATATCAATCTGAAGAGGTACTTGCGTGGACAAATGATAAAGATGCAAGAATAAATAACATGCTTGGAACTGGAAATGATTTCATTTTAACTGATTACAACAAAGATAGAATGATTAAATAGTGAATACCAATAATCTAACTTTAAAAAAACTTGATAAAGTATATTCTGAGGAAAATCCTAGTTTTTTCATAAAAGATTTAAAAAAAAAATTTAAAATTTCGAAATTAATTGATAATCGAAAAGAATTTTTGTTTAAACTTAAATTAACTCAAAAAAATTTTAAAAATGTAGAATTACTAGATTTGGGTTGCGGTTCTGGACAAAATACAATTGTTTTTGACTCACTAGGAGCTCGTTGTACGATGGTGGAGTTTAATAAGAATTCCTACAATAACGCTAAAAAATTATTCAAGATATATTCAAAAAATAAATTTAAAATTTTTAACAAAGATTTGTTTGATTTTAAAATAAAAAAAAAATTTGACATAGTAGTCTCTAATGGAGTGGCACATCATACTTATGATGTAAAAAAAAATATCGATTTAGCTTGTAAATATGTAAAAAAAAATGGTTTTATAATTCTTGGTGTTTGTACACCGGAAGGCTGGTTTCAAAGAAACTTACAAAGAGCTATATTATTTCAAATAAGCAATAACAAAGTCGAAGTTATTAAAAACGCAAAAAACCTTTATTCTGAACATCTTTTAAGATCAAAAAAATTTGGCCTTAGAACAATAAATGAAATTATTTTCGACACATATGTTAATCCAAAAATTAATTGTATTTCTTATGAAAATATTAAAAAGATTTTTCAAAAAAATGGTATAATTAATTTCTCTAGTTTAAATTATGACAAGCGAATAGATTTTTTTGCTAATCCAAATTATGATCAACAAAAACAATCAATAGTTAAAGGGAAAAAAATAAGAGAATTTAATCTATCTCCGATACATGAATTTAGTATTTCAAACTTAAAATTTGAAGAAAAAAAATTTTTTGAATTTTTTAGAATTATA
>MDTA01053813.1_pt1 | contig 24266 bp, 19 predicted proteins | sample 811151 | NCBI WGS metagenome assembly MDTA01 (sample SAMN05326648, study PRJNA326480) | marine metagenome | isolation source: seawater | place: Indian Ocean: South | collected 2010
GGACTTAATTGGGAGCTTATCACTGAGGAGCTGCCTGTCACTTCTGTTTATAGCATAGAGATAGACAGGAATGATGAGAATCTGGTTTGGCTTGGAGAAGGAGGCGGAAAACTGTACCGTTCTGAAGATGGTGGAGAAAATTGGACTGTATGTGGAGGTTTAGCTTTTGCAAATTCAAGTAAATGGTATAGGACTCTGATGCTCACAGATGAAGGGCTTTTTGCAGCTACTAATGAAGGACTTTGGTTTAGCGCTGACAATGGCACCACAATGGAGCTCATCGCTGTCGGTGAATACATGGAACTTGAACAGCACCCAACTAACCCTGACATTTTATACACTGTTAGACTTTCAGGGTCAGAGACTGTGTTTATGCGCTCAGATAACGGAGGTGATACTTTTAGCGAAGTGGGCGTTGGAGCTGGGTGGCCAGATGTATTAGAAGGAGAAGAACAAAAGAGAGCAGAGATATCAGTAAGCCCTGCTGATCCTGATAAAGTATACGCTCTTTGCTCTGGCTCTACGCCTGATGGTGGAGGTTTATTTGGCTACTACGTGAGTAGCGACAGCGGGGAGACTTTCGAGTTTTCTTGCTGTGGCGACGGACCTGGAGGTCCATGGGAAGTAGATACAAACCCCAATATTCTTGGATGGAGTAGCGACGGAAGTGGCGACGGAGGACAGTATTACTACGACCTTGCTCATGGCGCATCACCTACTGATCCTAACAAGCAGTTTTCAGCTGGTATAAGTGTTTGGCGAACTGAAAACACTGGAGAATCATGGTCTCTCAATGCGCACTGGGTTACCTGGTCTGGCGAGTTTACTCACGATAGGTACACACACGCAGATGTACACGACATCAAATTCTTTACTCAAGAAAATGGAGATGTTGATATGTGGATAGCCTCTGACGGTGGGCTTTACTACTCTTCTGACGAGGGAGATTATACAGAGCCTAGGATGTACGGACTACACGGTACAGACTTCTGGGGTTGGCAAGCTGGATGGAGAGCGAGCAATGTAATGGTGGGCGGTACTTACCATAACGGAACAATGATTAGAAATGACGAACTGTACCACTGGGGAGCTGATAGCGACACCAGCGGAGGATGGTTAGCTGAACTTGCTGGAGATAATTTCAGAGGATTTGTAAATCCAGGAGATGGAACAAGGGGTTATCACGACGGAGGAGCATTCAACTTCTCAGACGACAGATTTACTAGAATTAGCGGCGCACCATTTGATGGATCTAAAAACCCAAACACTTCATATTGGTACGGCGAGTACGGCAACTTCGACTGGGACCCCACTAACTACAACAAGTTCTACTCGCCTGTAGGTACTGAGCTATGGGTTACAGAAAACGGCGGAGCTACATTCTCACTTGTTCACGATTTTGAGGGAGAGAAAATCATCAGCGTAAAAGTAAGCCCCTTGGACCCCAACAGGATCTATGTAAGTCACAAGCAGAACGGTTCTTCTTGGAGAATTCACACTACTGCAGACGGAGGCACAACATGGGAAAACATCAGTATTTCAAGCTTCCAATCTGACTTCAACAACAATAAAGCAATTTACTTGGATGTAGACAGCTACAGCGCAGACAGAGTGTACGCAATACTCCTTGGGACACAGGATGACTACCTAGTTTTCCAATCTGAAAACGCTGGAGACACATGGGAGAACCTTACCACTTCTACCCTGGACGATGAGCACGTAGTAAGCATAGCTCACCAACGTGGAACTGAAGGCGGACTATACCTAGGAACTACAAGAGCTGTCTACTACAGAAATGACTCTATGAATGACTGGGAGCTTTTCAATGCCGGCCTTCCAATTATTACTCCTGCTGTTTTCCTTCAGCCCAACTACTGCGAGGGACTAATTAGAGTGGCTGGATCTAGATCTGTACACGAAAGCACATTCTACGAAGACTCAGAAGTAGTAGCTGGATTTATGGGAAATAAAACAGAAGTGAATCTTGCAAATCCATGCCACCCTGCTCCCATCCACTTTACAGATGTGAGTGTTGTGAAATGCGATGGAGCTACATACGAGTGGGTGTTTGAAGGAGGCCTTCCAGCTACTTCAAGCGGAACAGACGTTTATGTTGACTACAATGCTGTAGGATCTTATGACGTAAGCCTAACTGTTACAGATGCTAATGGCAACTCCAACACTAGAACATGGGCAGACCTCATCACAGTTGTAAATGAGGGAGTAACTGAGCCTTGGGGACTCGAGGAGGACTTCGACTCAGGAGTTTTCCCACCAGAGAACTGGAGACTAGACTGCCCAGGTCACGCTTGGGAACAATCTTACGATTTATTAGACGAGACTAACGGCGTTGCTCAATTCCCCAATTACTGGACTAATACTGAAGGAGCATTTGATATGCTGATTACTCCAGGGTTTGACCCTACAGCAGTAGATGTGATCCACTTTGACTACGCTCATAGGAAATACTCTAGCTATGTTGATGGATTAGAGATTTGGTGTAGACTAGATACTGAGGAAAATTGGATGCCTATGTGGTCAGCATATGGAGACGAATTGAGTGTTGAGGATTGCTACACATGGTTTTGGTATGATACAGGAGGAGAAATTGCATGGGAAACAGTGACAATCACTCCTCCCAACTACTGGTATGGCTCTGGTGCTGTTTGCGGAGAAATTGCGTTTGTAAATGTTGGAGGCGGTGGAAACCACACATGGATAGACAACGTCCAGATAGGAACGCCTACAAGCATAGAAGAACCATCTGAAAAACCTACAATCAGCATCTACCCTAACCCATCTGAAGGAATTTTCTTCGCAAGCATAAATTCTGGAGAAATTAAAGAGTACACTGTTACAGATGCAATGGGAAGAATTATCGAAAAAGGATCTTGCTCAGGCAGTTTCTCCATCGATTTAAGTGGTGAACCTACTGGACTATATGTTCTTTCTATCCCAGGAGTCGTATCTTCAAGACTGATTGTCAAATAAACACTCATGAAAAAAGAATACAAACTAAGCTTTCTCACACTAGTAGCTCTTGTTTTTTCGACTAGCCTAGTGCAAGCTCAACAAATTACTGTTCACGACCCTCAAGTTCATTACGATGAAGCAGGCGGACTGTACGACAAAGACATAGTGAGAAGCATGTTTGTTGACTTTGAAAATCCTGGATACCACGGGATTCTAGTTACATCTTTTTTCAACAACCCATCTTTACGTATTCCTGCGACTGTATCGCTGGATGACATCGTGATAGATAGCGTTGCAGTGCGTTACAAGGGGAATTCTACATTCTGCCTACCAAATGATGAAGGAAATGTGAAGGTACCTTATAACCTAGACTTCAACTATTGGCATGAGGATAGCGAGCTTATGGGATATCACAAGGTGAAGCTTGCAAACGCTTGGCTTGATCCAACTTTTGCTAAAGAATATGTAGGAGCCCAAATCTATCAACGATACATGCCTTCCCCAGAGGTCAACCTCATAGCTCTTCACACTCAAGAAGAATACACGGGTATTTATGTAAACACAGAGTCTATCAATAAACAGTTTCTAAGGAAACACTTTGATGAAAATGACGGTGTGTTATTTAAGTGTGACGGCTCTGGAGTGTTTTGTGGAGACGAGGGCGAAGATGGCGGAATTCCTTCTATGCATTGGCTAGGAACAGATTCTACAGATTACTACAACAGCTACGTTCTGAAATCTGATCACGGATGGGCTGAGCTGATGGATCTCATTTACACCATCAACCTAAACCCATCGGAAATTGAAAACAAGCTTAACGTTGATAGAGTGCTTTGGGCTTTTGCTGCAAATCAAGTACTCTTAAACCTGGATACCTACAACGGATACTACATCCACAATTACTACATGTATCTCTCGGAAAACGGGCTATGGCAAATGATTCCTTGGGATATGGACAACACCTTTGTGGGGGCTCTACTTGGATGGGATTATTACAGCCCAAACAACCTATACCACTACACCCCGTATATGGGAGAAAATGAGGGTGATTACAGACCACTTGCTCATTTGCTTCTGAACAATCCCCTCTACAGAAAACAATACAATGCTCACATGAGAACTATCATGGAAGAGTCGCTCGATGCATCAGAACTTGAAGCTGAGGCTTTTGAGATACAAGCTCTGGCTGAGAATATGGTTACAGCAGACAACAACAAGCTCTTTCCGATGAACCTCCACACACAAAATGTAAGTGAGGCTCTATTTACAGGCTGGGGATTTGGAGGGATTTCGTCATCTGCAGCTGAAAGATTAGAGTACCTAGAATCTCTTCCAGAATTAAATGTAAATGCTCCTGAAATCTACAGCATTTCTCTAGGCAGTGTAGTAAATAACCCTGATGGCAACCCGGGGACTTTCATGCCCATCCTAGCATCCGTAAACAGTGAAACTAGCGTGCAACTGATGGCTACAACAAGCGAGTACAACTCTCACTTTGTGGCATATGAAATGGCAAACCTAGGCGGAGGCACTTATCAGGGGCTTTTACCAATTGATATAGACAACCCTGAGGATTGGAAATTCTACATAAGAGCGATGAACGAAGAGGCTATGACCCTCTCTCCTGCAAGGGCTGAATATGAATTTTATGAGTTCACCTCTCCTGTGGGGATTGAAACTGCTTTTACTCCTGCGTCGTTCAGCATTGTACCTAATCCATCATCTACAAAGTTTTCATTTAGAGGCATTGCCTCAGCTGAGCTAGTTAGGATCTACGACTCAAGCGGAAGACTTGTACATGAGCAAACTGCTCTATTCGACGTGGTAGTTGAAGATTGGGGACCTGGTGTTTACACAGTAGAGGTAAGAACTGAAACTGACCAAACTGACGTTCAAAGGCTTGTTGTGTGCGATTAGCATATCTATCAATAGCGCTTTTATACTCAGCTCAACTTAGTGCTAGAGTAGACACACTGTGGGTGTTCAGCGATACTATGCAGAAGAGCATAGGAAGTACAGTCATCCTTCCTGACAATTATGAAGAAAGCGAGTGGCAATACCCTGTCGTGTACCTTCTACACGGAGCTGGTGGAGACTATGGAAATTGGCTAAGACGTGTTCCAGAGTTAGACAGTCTTGCTTCAGCATATAGCTTTATTTTCGTTTGTCCTGATGGAGAAAAAACAAGCTGGTACTTAGATAGCCCCATAGACAGCACAATGAAGTACGAGAGTTACATCATTGACGAATTAGTCCCAACAGTGGACAGAGTCTACAGAACACAGCCTCACATCAACAATAGGGCTATAACAGGACTCAGCATGGGTGGACACGGAGCCATGTATCTAAGTCTAAGAAACCCTGAAGTCTTTTCAATAGCTGGCAGTATGAGTGGCGGCGTAGACCTTAGGCCCTTTCCTGGAAATTGGGAAATTCCTCTGCGCCTGGGAAATCACTCTGAACACTATAGCAATTGGGAGGAAAACAGCGTGGTTTACATCGCTGAGAGCGAATCAGAATCAAGAAAGACAGGTAGCTGGCGATTCATCGTAGACTGCGGTACAGAGGACTTTTTCCTTGAAGCAAATAGATCGCTTAGTAAAGTCCTAAAGGAGAAGCACTACAACTACATATACTCAGAAAGAAAAGGTGCCCATAACTGGCCCTATTGGAGAGAGTCAATTATTGAGCACCTTGATTTTTTCAAGCAAACCTTCTTCGACCTCGTTGATGATTAAGGTCAAATAGGCTGCTTCTATCGTACTACCTGAAGCGTCTTGCTTGCGCTGAAACCGCCAGAAGTAGTCAATCTGTACACATATGAGCCAACTGTAAGATCACCCAGATGAGGCCTCACTAGATGATAGCCCTCAGGGTAGCTGGCAGAATTAAGCCAAGTATCTAAATGCTTTCCAGTAATGTCATATAAATCTATGCTTACTTCTTCCCCACTTTCGGGGACATGGAAGCCTACAGACACAGTTGAATTGGCTGAGGCTGGATTAGGCCAAACAGGGAACAGCTGACTCTCACCATATACCAACTCAACATCCTCAACGTTGGAAATGCTGATATTCTCGTCTCCCGGCAAGTAGTTTACATACTGGAAGAACATCACATACATCTCATCTGTTGTGTAGTCGCCAAACCACATCGGCTGTGGAGGATTATTGGGGTTGTAGGGATTGTTAACCGTGTTATCGTATTCAGCAATTGCGTGAACTGTGTAGCCAGCTGGAATATGCTTCAATGTTGGGTAAGTGAAAATCCCCTGCCAGTGGAAGTCCCAGTTAGGGATAGATATAATTGGAATAGTATCCTGATTATCCCCAGAAGTCGCATAAGAATACCAAGACTTTCCAAGCAGGTGCGAGTGAGGAATCACAGAAATCAAACTAACGTCATTTGACACGTAGAATGAACCGTGGAAACTCACCTCCTGGTTAGCTGGAATGTAAAAAGGCTCATTCAAGTTTTCAGGGCTCATCAAGTAAGTCTCCACCTCTCTTTCAATGGGTACGTCGTGGAAGAACACATTAACCTTAGTAAGGTCTGACTCATCAACTAAACTTCCGCCATAGTGCATCTGAAGAAGAAGATACGAATCAGGCGCCATCTTTTTGCCAATTGTTTCAGGGAAAGACAAAGCCTCAATGCCTGGAGCCCACCCGCCAAAAAGATCATCTTCTACTATCACACCATAACTACCAAAGTTCTCATAACCAGGATCTTCTGTCGCATCATCCAAAGCAATAGCCTGATTTATTGAATTCTGGTTACTTGTGTAACCTACAAGACCGTGATGCGCAATATTGCTGTTTCCTGGGCGTATTTCTACAGCTCTTACCTCCTTCTCCTCAGTAAGACCAGTAGGCAGAACAAACACCTGGTACTGCTCCGTTCCGTCCCCTGTGTGCACATATGGTTCCGTCATCTCGAGTACGAGGTCGGGTTCGCCGATTTGGCTGCCGTCAGGAAATTCAGGTAGGCCGGGGTTATTTGCTGGGTTTCCTTCCGGCATACCGCCAGCAACCCAATCAGAGAATAATGCAATTTCATCTTCAGTCAGGTAACGCTCACCTAAGAATTCTTGGTAGTTGTGGTCAGGCGTCCATGGTGGCATGATGCCTGAGTTAATCACGTATTCGATGAATGAACCCTGCGAGCTCACTTCATCGTAGGTAGTGAATTGCATAGGCCCTATTTCGCCCACTCTGTGACAGCTTGTGCAGTTGTCGTAAATGATGGGTGCGATGTCTTCATGGAAGGTTTGGGCTTGCCCTGATAAAGAGGCTAAGGCCAAAACAAACACAGCTCTTAATTTATTCTTAAAATTCATTGCTACTTATTTTCAATGGTCAAGTTATAACTCAACGATGTATTATCAGAAGTTCAATCCTCAAATAATTATCCAGCAGAATTACAGGCTAGACGACCACTCAATAAAAGAGTTGTCTCGGAGAGTTTCAAAGAAGGCCTTCAAATCTGATCGCTCTTCCTCTGAGAGAGATATAGGTGTAATTAATTCTGACTTATTGGGATGCGAGCTTCCACCAGAGACGTAGTGATCAAAAACATCATCTAAAGTAGCTAATGAACCATCGTGCATGTAGGGATATGTAATGGTGACATTTCTAAGAGAAGGGACTTTGAACTTTCCTATGTCCTCTGTATTGCCAGTTAAATTGAAAAGACCTGGGTCCGAGTATTCTTCATAAAGACCGTTATTAATGATTTCGAAGTTGGTTAAAAGGAAGTCGTTGTGGCAGTTGGAGCAGCCTTTAGATATGAAAACTTCTAAACCACTGAGTTCTGAATTAGACAACACTGTTGAGTCGCCTGCAAGAAATCTATCGTAAAGAGAACCTCCGCTGATTAGTGTTCGCTCAAAAGCTGATATGGAACGAGTAATAACAAAGGGAGTAATCTCTGAGTCGTAGGCATTAAGAGAAGCCACAACATATGTGGAGTCTTGACTTAATGTGTCAGCAATGGCAAGGATGTTATTGTGGAACTCGTCCTCTTCTTGTATGGGGACAAGTACTTGCATTTCTAGAGTTGGCACCCCTCCTTCCCTCGTGAAATAAGGATGGTAGCCTATGTTGGCAAGAGATGGTGAGTTACGAGTACCATCAGCCCCAAATGCTCCTTTATTGGTGGGGAAGTTGGTTGCAAAAGCAGATTCTGAAAAATGGCAAGAAGCACAACTTTTGCTTCCGTCTACTGAGAGTTTTGTCTCGAAGAAAAGACGTTTTCCTAGCTCCCAACGAGCAAGGCTTAACTCGTTATCATCTGGGTGATTTATTTCAGGGAAATGGCTGGGAGTTTCAAGCCAAGGAAATTCAGCCTCTGGCTGTCTTGTTCCGCAAGAAGAAACCATAACTGCAAACAGAAGTGTAAGAAATCCTACTGACTTAGCTGTCACTTACCTTAGAATTAAAAGCCTTGATTGCTTGTTAGAAACACCTTCAACTACAACAGTATATGCTCCAGCTTCTATATCTGATACATCTAGAGTAGCACTTACAAAGACTTCTGACAATGCTACTCTACCATTTACATCAATGACCTTGATTATATCGCCCTGTTGAGCTCCTTCAACTTTTATAAAAGAAGTAGCGGGGTTAGGGTAAATATTTATTGAAGGTTGATCCAAAGGGTCATCTGTGCTTGCAACTGAGTAAGAGAAAACAAGGTTCTGCATGTTCTCTAATGCTTGAACAATTGTGGGAGTTGTTTCTGAGTGCTCGAATACTCCTCCAATTACACTCACATCAGTTAGAATCTGATCATAGTTAGCGTCGAAATTGATTTCAATTGCGCTTACTGTATTGGCGGTTTGGTTTATCTCATGAGTTTGTGAGTAGTAGTTGGCGTCGCCTAATGCATGGATTTGGACTATGTCTAAAGCAGAGTGAGCATCCAAGCAAAGAAATCTGTATCCTGAAGTCCAACCCCAGTGCATTGAAGGATTATGGTGAGCTAGAGGATGATTTAACTCATATGTAGAAGGATCAAGGTGATTTAGATGCTCAGGCACACCCACGCTGAATTCTATTTGCTCTACATGATAGATAGGATGAGATCCTAAATCATAAGTGGATCCGTGGTCTGAATCAACAAGAAAAACTAAATCGCCCAATTCAGTTACTTGACCTTCATCGTGAGTAATAACGAAGTTGCTGAGATAGTATTGAATTCTCTCGTAAGAAAATACTGCCCCTTGTATAGAGTAAACTTGACCTTCTTGAGCTATAGCTCCATTGAATTGGTGGGATAGTTTGAAGCTGATGTTAGTTTGGGCTATAGCCTTCTGAGAAATAAGTAAGCAACAAACTGCAATAATTAGAGAGATTATATTCTTCATTATTTCTTATTTATTAGCGGATTACAATTTTCTGAATGTGTTGAGTGCCATTTTTGTGCTCTACCAAAACAAAGTAAACACCAAAAACAGCTTAATCGACTATATTATAGACTTTTACTTTAGAAATTAGGTTGCTCAAAGCAGTTGAAATGATATTGAAGGAATATGTAGATTGATTTGGGTAAATCTGCGCTAGCGAGCAGAAAAGTAAAATTTGCCTCATCCTATAATTTTTTGAAATAGTGGTTTACATTCTTCAAGAAGTGGCTTTAAATGTTGGGGAAAAGGCTCTTCCTTCTTTCTATATTGTTGAAATCCAGTCGAGTTATGTATCCCTTTATACCAAAACTCAGCCCAAACGCCATCCTCTTCCCTAGCTCCTTTCTCCCAGCTGAGCATAGCCTCGTCGAATTTAACACCTGCTGCATGACAGATTCTAGATAGTTGTCCTTCAGGGTCTTCTAAAATCGCCTTTGACTCTAATACGATGTAGCTTGCCCCCATTGACTCAAGGTCAGCAATCAGTTCAATGTGAGCAGCATACCCAACATCCTCCATCCCAGGCGATTCTATCACCTTATCAAAAGAAGGAAGCATATCCTCAGGATCACGAGTTAAAATCACATTTACAACTTCCTTCATAAAAGACCTATCAAGTCCTAATAAATGATGGGTCATGTTTTTAAAGAATACCAACTCAGTATCAGCTGGAAAATTTCCCAACATCATATCTACAACCTTCTCTCCGTCGTGCTCCATAGAATTGAGCACCTCCTTGTAAGATGGGTGTTGAACGCACTTGTCTTCACTTACATTACTCAGGTAATGGGCGTAAAGTGGCTCATCGTAAACTTGAGAGTTAGTGCGCTGAGCAAATGAATACATCAGAGCCGTTGAGATATTCCTGGGACCTGACCATAAGCATATCCTAACTGGACGTGACTTCTGATTTAGCATTGGTCAATCATTTGTTTATATAACTCTCTAAGTTTGTTTGTCACAGGAATTGTACCTGAGCCTATAACTCGCCCATCAATTTTTACTACTGGCGTAAGCCCGCCAAAGCTCCCTGTCACGAAGGCCTCATCTGCTGAGTAAACGTCGAATAAGGAGAAGTCCTTCTCCTTGCATATTATCCCGTTTGCCTTGCAAGCCACGATTACATTGTGGCGTGTTATGCCATTCATGCAATATGATCCTGTCGAAGTCCAAACCTCCTCTCCCCTAACCACAAAGAAGTTCGTTGCATTACAAGTCGACACAAATCCACGAGTATCTAGCATAAGAGCTTCGTCTGCACCTGCCTCGATTGCTTGAGATAGAGCCTGAACCTCGTGTAGCTTGCTGTGGCAATTAAGTCTTGGGTCCAAATAATCAGGCGCCCCTCTCCTTACCGTACTAGTGAAGAGAGTAATCCCTTTTTTAGTCGATTCCTCATTCGCCTTCTTATGTTCAGCAATGATTACTACATTGGGCCCGCTCACCGTTAGGCGAGGATCCTGAGACGGAGTCTTCTTGATGCCACGAGTCACCATTACACGAATGTGGACATCTGAATGCATAGCATTTGAATCAAGAACCTTTCTTATGCTATCAGTTAGCTCTTCTCTAGAAAAGGGCAAGACTAGATGAATCGCCTTTGCACCCGCCCACAACCTATCGAGGTGCATGTCTAAAAAAGCCAGCTTTCCATTGTAAAGACGCATTGCTTCCCACACACCATCACCTACCAAATATCCACTATCGAATACAGAAATCTTTGCCTTATCTCTATTGAAAAGCTCTCCATTAATGGAAATTTTGATATTTTCATTTCTAGAGTCAGGCTCTGCGTTATGCGTCCCATGAATCATTTCATAAATTTAAACATTAATTAAAGTACAGCATGCTATTTGAGATAAATCACCAAAGCAGTTTTAGCAAAAGGGATTTAATAATTAGATTAATCTTTGGTTGGCTTGTAATTGGTTTACCCCATAGAATATGCTTATTCTTTGTTGGAATAGCATCTATGATTGTACGATTCATTTCATTCTTATTGATTCTTTCTATCAAAGTTTACCCTAGTCATTTATTCAATTTCCAAGTAAACTATTTGAAATGGAAAGTTAGATATCAAGCTAGTAGAGCAAATTTATTTGACACATATCCTGAATTTGGATTAGATGTAAAACAAAAAGGGTTTAATCTAGAAATACCACACATACATTCCTTAAACATTGTTGACCTACTGCTAAGAACATTGTTTGGTTTCTTTTATGTGCGAATTCCTCATTTCATAATACTCTTTATTAGAAGCATCATCTCTAAAATATTTTCATTTGTTGCAATCCTATCTATAATATTCACAGGAGAGTACCCTAAAAGATTGCACAACTTTAATGTGGGTACTATTAGATGGTCACTTCAAGTAGACGCATATTTGCTTTACTTAACAGCTATGTACCCTCCTTTTACTGGCAAAAAAAATGCGCCAGAGCGTTCTGACGCAGTAGATATTTCATATTTAGAATAAATAATTATTTAGAAAGTAAGAATCTAACTGGAGTTACGAAGTTTACTCTAATAGCTTTACCCTCTTCATCTGTACCTGGAGTAAAGTCAGGAAGAAGTCTAACTGCTCTTACGGCTTCAGCAGAAAGTGCTAGTTGAGCTTCAGAATCGCCAGGACCTCTCATTAGCTTAACGTCGTTTACAGAACCGTCTTTTTCAACAATGAAAGAAACGTATGCTGTTCCTTCAACTCCTGCAGACTGAGCAACAGTAGGATAATTGATTTCATCAGCCACTAATTGCATAACTGTCATCTGAGTGCAATGATCAGATGATTTTGCATCTTCATCTGCACATTGAGCAAGCTTAGGCATGTTTTCACAGACTCGCACTGGACGCTCCACTGTTGATTGCCCTAAAGCATTAAAAGAAATGAATAGAGCTATAAGTAATAGAAGATTTTTCATGTGTACAATTTAGGAATAAGAAGACGAAGAAAGAAGTACTGTAGAAAAAACTAAATAAGCTAAGTGTCAGATTCTCATATTGCTGATTAGCTTTATTAAGAAATTACCTAACAATTTAATAATGGAAAACGAGGATAGCAACAAAGCTCCAGTAAACTCAGAAAATGCTGATATAAATCAACATTTCAAAGAGGTCAAGTCAACTGAGAATTATTTAAGTCTAGCAGGATCTGAGACAAACCTACTTTCACTTGGCAAATGGACTAAATTTTTTGCGGTCCTGAATTACATCGCAATTGCTTTTATTATACTTTGGGTGGTTAATGTAATAATTGTGACTTTGGTGATTGGGGGGTTGGCCTATGCAGTCTCATTTGCTCAACAAGTTAGAACTTTAAATGTGTTTTTAGTTTGTGTCATTCCTTTTGTCATTTTATTTATTTCAACAAATTATCTTAATAGAGCAGGTAACGGACTTAAGAGAGCGGTGCAAACTGGGGACAACAGAAGTCTTGCTGATGGAATACAGGGACTAAAGTCATACTATGCATTATACGGTATATTAACTATTATAGGGTTTTGCATTTGCGCTCTGTTTATGATACTAGCAATTCTACTCTAGTCAAATTTTCTAACCGCTTCGAGGGTTTTTTCAATCTCCTCCTCTCCTATTTCTGAGCAAACAAACCAAGTCTCGTACGCTGATGGCGGAAGATAAATTCCGTGGTCTAGCATGTGGTGGAAGAATCGTTTGAAAGTGTCGTTATCACCTGTTTTAGCTGTATCGAAGTCGACAACTGGGGTTGCCGTGAAGTGGATGCTAATCATGGAACCAACTCGGTTGATAACGAAGGAGTGACCAGAGTTCGCGAGAGCGTCGCGGATACCGTCTTCTAGTCGGGCTGTTGTTTTTTCAAGGGTGACGTATAGGTCACGATTTGAATGGAGGTGCTTGACCATTTTGTAGCCTGCTGCCATTGCGAGGGGATTGCCGGAGAGGGTGCCGGCTTGATATACTGGGCCGGCTGGGGCAAGATGGTTCATGATTTCATGGCGGGCAGCAAATGCGCCGACTGGGAGGCCACCACCGATGATTTTGCCAAAGCACGTGATGTCAGCGGTGATGCCATAGTATTCTTGGGCTCCTCCGGGCGCTAGACGGAAGCCAGTCATTACTTCGTCGAAAATAAGAATTATGCCTTTCTCAGTGCAAAGTGCACGGATGGATTCCAGGAATCCCGAGGCTGGAGGAATGCACCCCATATTTCCGGCTACCGGCTCGATGATCATAGCTGCGATATCTGGACCATGCTCCGAGATGATGGCGTCAACACTTTCAAGGTTATTGTACTGAGCGAGAAGGGTGTCTTTTGCAGTGCCTTGGGTTACTCCAGGGCTGTTAGGGGTGCCAAAGGTCATGGCACCGGACCCTGCCTGAATGAGGAAGGCGTCTGAATGGCCGTGATAGCAACCAGCGAACTTGATTATTTTCTCACGGCCGGTGAAGCCACGAGCCAGGCGAATAGCGCTCATACAGGCCTCGGTACCTGAGTTTACCATGCGAATTTGATCTACGCCTGGAACCATAGAAGTTATCAGATTAGCGATTTCCACCTCTATCTCTGAGGGTGTCCCAAACGACGTTCCCTTATCCGCCACCTTCTTAATTGCAGTGATTACGGGCTCAAAAGCGTGCCCTAGGATTTGGGGACCCCATGAGTTGATATAATCGATGTATTTATTTCCATCTACATCGAGAAGCTCAGCTCCCTTGGCGCTCTTCATAAACACCGGAGTTCCGCCGACAGATTTGAAAGCTCTTACAGGAGAATTAACCCCACCAGGAATCGTTTGTTTTGCGTCCATAAATAGCTTAGACGACCTCTCATATCTCATGTCAAAATTTAAATTGTTCGTTTCATTACAATTTGTTCAAGGCAGTCAACCCAAGTATCAGAATCATTTAAACTTTCAACAAGTTGAACTTTTTCTCCACCATATTCTTCAAAAATTTCCTGATATTCATCACCAATTTCAATAATTGTTTCAAGACAATCAGAAACAAATGCAGGCGAAAAAACTAAAATCTTTTTTTTCCCCTGTTTGGCAAGATTTTCTATTACTTTATCAGAAAACGGTTCAAGCCAACCCCGACCTAACCTGGATTGAAAACAAACAGTATAATTTGACTCTTTTAAGCTTAATTTCTTTGCTATTCTTAGAGCTGTTTCATAACAACTCGCTTTATAGCAAAACAGGTTATCATCATTATCACTGATGCCACGATCACAATCATGATCAGAACATAAACTGTTGTTATAAACTTTATCTACATGACGTTCTGGCAAACCATGAAAACTAAATAAAATATGATCATAATCATCACAATTATATTTAATACCATTTTCATAAAATGCCTGAATAAACAACTCGTTATCAAAAAACTGAGATACAAAGGTTATTTCTGGTATTACCCACCAATTTTGTATTTCTTTCATCGCTAATTCGATAACAGATCCATTTGTAGCCGAAGCATATTGAGGGAACAATGGCAGGATTATAATCTGTTTAAAATTTTTTAATTTCCATTCTGTTAAGATCTCTTTAAGAGAAGGGTTCTTATAGCGCATAGCAAAATCAACATAAAAGTCTTCTCCTAGTTTTTTCTGTAGCTTTTGTGCGAGATTTTGAGTATGAAAAATGATTGGTGATCCTTTTTCAGACCATAAATCGTAATAAACCTTAGAAGATTTTGGGGCTCGGAATGGAACAATGATGAGATTTACCAGAAACCATCTAATAAATAGCGGTAAATCAATTACTCTTTTGTCATTTAAAAACTGAAATAAATAACTCCTTACATCTTTAGTTTTTGGACTATCTGGTGTTCCAAGATTGACTAATAAAACCCCTGTTTTTGACTTCATTTAGATTTAAAAAAATTATCGAATGCGATTTTGAGAAAGAACGTACTTTTTTGGGGTAATCCCATATTTCTTTTTAAAAGACGAAATGAAGTGGCTGGCAGTACTATAGCCAACTTTTTCACCAACCTCATTGATATTATACTTTCCCGAGTCTAACAATTTGCGAGAAAATTCCATCTTGTAATCAAATAAGAAATTAAAAACTGAAGACCCGTATACTTGCTTGAAACCCTGCTTCAATTTTTTAAGATTGAGACCGACATCTTCAGAAAGCTCAGTTAGAGTGGGTGGATTAATCATATTCTCCACTACAATATCTTTCACCTGCTTGATTTTAGACAGGTACTCATCGTCCATAAGGAAAGGACAAGACTTCGCTGCTTCTGCACTCTGATTAAAATACACGCTAATAAGCTCGTATGCCTTGCCTTTAAGGTATAGTTGCTGAAGATGGTCTTGGAATTTGAGCTTGTTGATTTGGTTCAAAACAAGAATAGTCTCAGGAGTTATAGGACTTTGATCATAGTATTTCTTGTTTCTATGCTCCTCATTTAAAAAAGGAATGTGGTCTGCCACTTCTGAGAAAAAACTATGAAAAAGCTCAATTTTTACAAACAGAGATATCACACTAGAGTCTTTCTGGACATCCATGTCTAGAGGTAGCTTTTGATTAGGATTATAGATGAGAAGGCTCTGCTCCTCCTGTAAATCAATAGTGTATTGCTTCTGATTAAAATGAACTTTAGTAGTACCCTTTAGCCCAAAATGAAACTGGATATACTCCTGCGTTAATTCATCCCAAATGAAATTTGTATGTGACTCCAACTGATTGACATTGAGCAGTATCAATCCCTTATCTAGAGGTGACAACTGCTCAGAACTTTCAGCGATATTTAATATTTTCTCAATCACTATTTAGATTGGTTTTAAATTTCACCTTAAAACTCTTTATTTATATAGTAAAACCGTTAGCAAAGATATATCAAAATCCACAGATACCTATTGTGATATTAAAAGTCCTATCAGCGTTGTTTTATCATCTAAGCTCAATTCTATTTTTGCACTTAGAACTCTAATTGAGCGTAGATGCTAAGCAAAGAATTCATTGTAATAGGTGTTTCTTACAAGAAGACTGAAACAAAGACCCGAGGGCTCTATAGTCTAGACCTTGATTCGCAGAAGGAATTAATCCACCATCTACAAAATTTGGGCGGAGATAACTTCCTTGTCATCTCTACTTGCAATAGAACAGAAATCTACGCTGAAGGACTTGAAGTGTCGACTCTTCAGGAAGCTCTATGCTATATCTCTGGCGGACCTATAAAAACTCTTCAAGAGAAGGCTTATGTGAAAAAAGGATTAAGCGCAGTAAAGCACCTCTTCTCTGTAGGATGCGGACTTGATTCTCAAATTATAGGCGACTTTGAAATCATAGGCCAAGTAAAGAAAGCGTTCGCTCTTTCAATGGAGTGCAACAGTTCTAAAGCCTTCCTCGACAGATTAGTAAGTCAAGTAATTAAGGCATCGAAGCGAATTAAAAGCGAGACTTCTCTTAGCTCAGGCGCCACTTCAGTTTCATTTTCCGGTGTTCAGTACGTCAGAAATGAAGTAGAGGATTTGAGCGACAAGAAAATTTTGCTTTTTGGGCTAGGAAAAATGGGGCGCAACACATGCGAAAACCTTGTGAAGCACTCCAAACCAAGCAGTATCACACTTGTGAATCGAAGTTCTGAAAAGGCGGAAAATCTGAGTAAGAAGTACAGCGTTACAAGTCGAGAAATCAGCCATCTTCAAGAAGAAATCGACGCAGCTGACATAATGTTTGTCGCCACTGGCGCGAAAACTCCCACAGTCACTACTGCCATGCTCAACCGCTCTAAGCCTATTTTGATTCTGGACCTTAGCTTACCTCGTAATGTTGATCCAGCTATAGCTGACATTAATGGCGTTACCCTAGTTCATCTTGATGAGTTGAGTAAAATCGCTAACCAAGCCCTTGCAGAAAGACTCACTCACCTACCTCAGGCGCTTGAGATTCTTAAGGAGGAATACGCTGAGTTTACTGAGTGGATCGACTCGCGCAAGATTGTTCCTGTGCTGCACGCTTTAAACAGCAGACTAAAGGGATACAAGGATAACGAGCTGAATAAGATGCTTAAGGAAGTTGACTCTGCTCAGCACAATAGCATCATTCAGGTGACGGATAAATTAGTCCAAAAAATCACCGGCCAAATTGCGAATCACCTTCGTAACAACAGCACTAGACAGGAGGCAGAGATTGAGGCGATAGAAGACATCTTCAAGCTTGAAGAACTTTACTAGCTTAGGTATGATTAGAATAGGAAGCAGGGAGAGCGATCTGGCGCTTTGGCAAGCTGAAAAGGTTAAGGCCCTTTTAAAAGCTGAAGGCCTCGAATCAGAGATTATTAAGATCAAATCTCGTGGTGACATTATCCTCGACAAACCCCTTTACGAACTAGGCATCAGTGGAGTTTTCACTAAGACTTTAGACATAGCACTTCTTAATAACGACATCGACCTTGCTGTTCACAGCATGAAGGATGTCCCTACACTTTTACCAAAGGGAATTTCTGAATTTGCCGTGCTTGAGCGCGGTGAAACTCGTGACATTGTTGCCTTTAAAGACTGTACAAATTCAGTAGTGGCAACAGGCAGCTTAAGGCGTAAAGCCCAATGGTTACACCGCAACCCTACTCACGAAATTGTCGGTCTTAGAGGAAATGTCAATACCAGATTGCACAAGCTTGATAAAAGCTCTTGGCATGGCGCCATATTCGCTAAATCAGGCCTAGAGAGATTGGGACTATTGCCAGATGAGATCGAAGTATTGGACTGGATGGTGCCTGCTCCTGCTCAGGGCGCAATTATGATTGTGGGACGCAGTAAGGATTCTGAATTGAGATCCAATGTTGGTGTGCTAAATCACACGGACAGCTGTATTGCAGTTAGTATTGAAAGAGCTTTTTTAAGAGAACTCGAAGGAGGTTGTACAGCGCCAATTGGTGCCATTGCTGAGGTAAGTGGAAATAAGGTGAAGTTTACTGCAGTGTTAAATTCTCTTGACGGAGCTGAGGAATTGAGGGTTAAGCATGATTCTGATGTTGGTAGCGTAAGTGAGGGGTGCGAGTTGGGTAAGATCTGGGCTAGAGAACTTCTTAGTCAGGGTGGCGCTGAACTTATGGAAGATATCAAGGCACATTTTAAAAAGCCCAGGATATTATCGACTAAGGTATTGAGCGCAGATTTAGGGACTTTAGTAAGGAAAAACGGGGGCGATTATATCGAGAAAGACTTTATTAGAATTGAGGCTAAGGGTAGGGCTGAAGATTTGTGCAACAGTGTCGCCCATAATGTGGTAATGATCAGTTCTAAGAACGCAATAGCTAGTATTTCGAACAATGAACAACTTCAAGGCAAGGAGATTTTATGCGTTGGAGAAAAGACAAAGAATGCCATAGAGCAGATTTGTGCGACAGTGTCGCACAAATTTGACACATCGTCTGAAATGGCCGCCCACGCTGTAAAAAACGGATATCCAGCAACCTTCATATGCGGAGAAAGAAGAATGCCACAGGTAGAAGAAGCCTTCAAACAAGCTAGCTTAGAACTCCAAATCATAGAGACCTACTCTACACATCTTACTCCAGAAAAAATAGAAGGAGATTTAAACGCTGTGATTTTCTACAGCCCTTCTGGTGTGGAAAGTTTCTTCTCTAAAAACCTAGATTTCTCAGGTCGAGCAATTTGCATTGGGTCAACCACAGAGAAAGAGGCAAGAAAGCACACAGTCAACACCGCCGTGAGCAATACATCAACAATTGAATCAGCCGTAGAAAAGGCAATTGAAACAATATTGAAATGAAGAACGATCTGTTTTTAAGAGCACTTAGAGGAGATGAAGTTGAACGCCCACCAGTTTGGATGATGCGTCAAGCCGGCCGTTACCTACCTGATTTTATGAAGCTAAAGGCTAAGTACGATTTCTTTACAAGATGTAGAACGCCTGAACTTGCCACTGAAATCACAGTGATGCCCATAAACCAAGTAGGAACAGACGCAGCCATCCTGTTTTCAGACATCCTTGTTGTACCGCAGGCCATGAATGTGCCTTTTGAAATGAAGATAGGTCAGGGGCCTTGGCTTGAAAATCCAGTAAGATCGGCAGCTGACGTAGAAAAAGTAGTGGTACCTGATGTTGAGCAGGAGCTAGACTACGTAATGGATGCAGTCAAGATGACAGTGAAGGAGCTCGATTCAAGTGTACCTCTTATAGGTTTTGCGGGCTCACCTTGGACCATTCTTTGCTACACTGTTGAGGGCCAGGGTTCAAAGTCATTCGACAAAGCTAAGGGGTTCTGCTTCTCACAGCCTGAGGCATCACACAAGTTGCTTCAAAAAATCACAGATACTACCATCCTTTACCTTAGAGCTAAGATTAAAGCTGGCGTTGATGCAGTCCAAATCTTTGATAGTTGGGGCGGCATGCTCTCGCCTACTGACTATGAGGAGTTTTCCTGGAGATATATTCAGCAAATCATAGACTCTCTTAAAGGAGAGGCTCCTGTAATCGTTTTCGGGAAGGGTTGTTGGTTCGCGCTAGATAAGATGGCAGCAAGTGGAGCAAGTGCTGTAGGTCTTGACTGGACTGTAACTCCTGAACTAGCTCGTAAGTGGACTGGTGGTGATATCACACTTCAAGGAAACTTTGATCCGTCTCGCCTACTGAGCCCTGTAGCTGAAATTGAGAGGAGAGTGAAGGAGATGATAAACAGGTTTGGAAAAAATAAATACATAGCTAACCTAGGACACGGGATACTACCCAACATTCCGGTAGAACACGCTCAAGCCTTTGTAAACGCTGTAAAAAACTACAAGTCATGAACAAATTAGTGAAACGACCACGTAGGCTTAGGACTACTTCTGCTATTAGAGATTTAGTGGCGGAAAATAGCATTAGCGCTAACGATTTCATTACACCGCTATTTGTGCTTGAGGGCGAAGGCAAAATAAAGGAAATCGCCTCTATGCCGGGTTACTGGAAGAAGAGCTTGGACCTTACCGTGGAGGATGTAAAGAAACTATGGGATATGGGTCTTAAGTCCGTTCTCTTGTTTGTACAAGTGGATGACTCGCTGAAGGATAATGCTGGGACGGAGGCCGTGAATCCTGAGGGACTAATGCAGAAAGCTGTGCGAGCGATAAAGGCTGAGGTGCCAGAGATACATGTAATGACTGATGTGGCGCTGGATCCGTATTCATCCTTCGGACATGACGGAATTGTTGAGGACGGTAAGATTATCAACGACGCGACAGTTGAGGTGCTGGCAGAGATGGCTCTTAGCCATGCAAGAGCTGGAGCTGACATGGTTGCTCCTAGTGACATGATGGATGGTAGAATTGCTGCCATCAGGAAGAGACTTGATGAGCAAGGGTTGATTGATACTGGGATTATGAGCTACAGTGCGAAGTACGCCTCAAGTTTTTATGGACCGTTCAGGGATGCTCTGGACTCTGCTCCGGGATTTGGGGACAAGAAGACATACCAAATGAATCCTGCAAACGCCACTGAGGGCGTGAAAGAAGCGATGCTTGATATTGAGGAGGGTGCGGATATGGTGATGGTGAAGCCTGGATTGCCCTATTTGGACATAGTGCATAGGGTTAAGCAAGTTTCAGTAGTGCCAGTGAGCATTTATCAAGTAAGCGGAGAGTATGCCATGATTAAGGCTGCCGCTGAGAAAGGTTGGATTGATGAGGAGAAGGCAATTATGGAGAGTTTGCTGAGTTGTAAGAGAGCTGGAGCAGATTTAATCGCTACGTATTTTTCAAGGGACGCCGTGCGGATTCTCGAAAAAAAGTAAGTGAAGCCGTGCAGAGTATTATTCAGAAATACAATATTCCTGGACCGAGGTATACAAGCTATCCGACTGTTCCATATTGGAGTGAGGACTCTATAAATAGTGAGCAGTGGAAGGCTAGCCTGAGGAAGTCTTTTGAGGAGAGTAATGAGAAGGAAGGAATAAGTCTGTATATACATCTTCCGTTTTGTGAGAGCTTGTGTACTTTTTGTGGATGTCACAAACGTATCACAAAGAGGCATAGTGTTGAGTCGCCATATATCGAGGCCGTACTGAAGGAGTGGGAATTATACTTGAAGGTCCTAGGTGGCACGCCTAGGATTAAAGAGATTCATTTGGGCGGCGGTACTCCTACTTTCTTTAGTACTGAGAATTTGGATAGGCTTATCAGTGGCATAATGAGTAAGGGTGAGAAGACTAAAAATTATGAATTTAGCTTTGAGGCACATCCAAATAACACTACTGAGGATCACCTGAAGAAGCTGTATGAACTTGGGTTTAGAAGAAATAGCTTTGGCATACAGGATTATGACCCCCTAGTGCAAAAAACCATCAACCGCATCCAAAGCTTCGAGCAAGTAAAGGAGGTGACAGAGAAAAGTCGTGAGATTGGTTATACGTCGATTAGCCATGATTTGGTGTTTGGCCTGCCTCATCAGACCCTAGACAACATCAAGGATAGCATTGAAAAGACTGCGGATCTTATGCCTGAGCGCATTGCTTTTTACAGCTATGCTCACGTCCCATGGATTAAAGGTTTAGGCCAAAGGGGCTATAGCGAAGCTGATCTGCCTAAAGACGAAGTGAAGCGTTCGCTTTATGAGTTTGGAAAGAAGCGCTTCCTCGAGCTGGGCTATGAAGAGATTGGAATGGACCACTTTGCACTTCGCAAGGATAGTTTATATAAAGCCGTTGACGGGGGTACGCTTCACCGCAACTTCATGGGATACACTTCTGGAAAAACCCAGCTAATGATAGGCTTGGGCATGTCCTCAATAAGTGATTCATGGTACGGTTTTGCCCAAAACGTTAAAACAGTCGAAGGCTACGAACAGCTGGTATCTCAGGGAGAAATTCCCATCTTTAGAGGCCACGTCCTAAGCGAGGAAGATCTAATCATCAGAAAGCACATCCTCAACATCATGTGTCACTTCCGCACAGATTTCAGCGACCCTTCTATGAAGTTCCCTGAACTCAAGGACACCCTGTCGAAGCTCCGCGAAATGGAAGACGATGGTTTGATTGAAATCGGTTCAGACTATATAAAAGTTCACGAAGCAGGAAGACCATTTATCAGAAATGTTTGCATGGCCTTCGACTTACATCTACTGAGAAAAGCACCTCAAACAAGGGTATTCTCTATGACGATTTAAACTCCTCTTCTCTTCTTGTAGATCTTTATCCCTACCATTAGCGCAACAGCTAATGCAATGAGTCCTGTTCCCAAGTAAAGAGCGTCGAAGTTTTTGCATACAACGAGAAATACGATTGCAAACAGGAATAGGGTTGCTAGCTCATTCCAAATTCTTAACCCCATAGAACTCATCCCATAATAGTCCTTCTGCATATCCTTATAGATTATATGGCAAGCAAAGTGATACAAATAGAGCAGAACTACAAAACCCAGTTTAGTGTGCATCCAGGGCTCAGCTAAATAATACGACCACTTGTCATATAATAGACACGGACCAAGTATCGCAGTAATAATCGCTGAAGGCCAAGTAATTCCCAACCACAGCCTCTTACTCATCAGCTTAAACTGCTCAGTCAGCACCGCTCGCTCCCGCTCAGGTTTATCTTGCGCCTCACGCTGGTAAATAAAGAGCCTAACTATGTAAAATAGCCCTGCAAACCACGTAACCACGAAGATGATATGAAGCGCCTTTATTACCTCTAGAGAGTCTTGAGTCATGTAGTAAAAGTACTACCTAAAAAGGTTAACGTGGCCAAACTTTTCATGTGTGGTGGCTAGGCATTTGTAAACGACGTGGTACGTGTATACGCCATCAGGGCAGTAATAGAAGCCGCCTGATGTGGTTCCGTTCCATTTAGAGTCAAGGGATTCAGACTGATAAACTAGTTCGCCCCAACGGTTGAAAATCTCTAATGTTTTTAGGTCTACATGCTCTCCTACTGGAAAGAATACGTCGTTAACTCCGTCGTTATCTGGGGTGAAGGAGTTGGGAATAAAAAGTCTGTCTGAATAGATTACAAGGTTCAATGTGATGGTTGAATCACAACCAAATTCGTTGTTTGTTACAAAAGAATATACTCCGCTTTCTGTATAGGTGGTTTCATTCCAGGTGAATTCATTACAGGCTTCTTTTTCTATAACAACATTTGTAGGCGAAGCTCCGTAAATCATTAAATCCAGTGTAGCTATGGAGTCGCATCCTACGGAATTAAAAGTTGAAAAAGAGTATACTCCTGATTCGTTGTAAACTTCTCCATTCCAAACAAATTCTTCACATGCGTCAACGATTTCGAGGGATGCTGTGGGTTCATTGATTTGGACTTCTAAATATGCGATAGAATCACAACCAGCAGAATTTACAGTGAAAAACTCATAATTTCCAGAAGCTGTGTAATCCATTCCATTCCACGTCACCACATCGCAAGAATTCACAAAATTGTAAGAGCTAGAAGTAGAGCCTACAGTCAAATCAAGAGTGGCAATGGAATCGCAACCCTGAGAGTTTTGAGTGGTGTATGTGTAAAACCCTGACGTATCGTAAACGCTACCATTCCAAATCAAAGGGCCGCAGCTGCTTTGCTCCGATAAGGAGCTCGTATAAGACTGAACGCTTAAATCTAAAGTCGCCAAAGAGTCACACCCTGAAGCGTTAGTTGTTGCATACGTATACACTCCAGAAACATCATAAATCTCCCCATTCCAGAGGTATGGCATACATGTTTCCACTGTAGAAAATGACTCCGATGGATAGTTCACCACTAGGTCCAGAGTAGCAATTGAATCACACCCAGCAGAGTTAATGGTAGTATATTCATAAATGCCTGACGCAGAGTAATTCACCCCATTCCAAGTTACCGACTCACAAGAATTAACAAGTTCGTATGAGCTTGAAGGCGAGCTTATGGTCAAATCAAGCGACGCTATTGAATCACACCCCTGAGAATTAACTGTAGTGTAAGAATACAA
>MDTA01218216.1_pt1 | contig 24265 bp, 23 predicted proteins | sample 811151 | NCBI WGS metagenome assembly MDTA01 (sample SAMN05326648, study PRJNA326480) | marine metagenome | isolation source: seawater | place: Indian Ocean: South | collected 2010
CAAATCTTTTTTGTAAAATTATTGATGAAAAAAAAATGGGTTATAAATTTTTAGCTATTTTTAGGAAAAATAAAAAAAATTACATATAATGAAAAAAATTGCAAAAATAACATAATGATTAGAAAAATTTTTTACAGTAGACAGACAATTTTTAAAGAGGATATATCTAATGTGACAAAAGTATTGAAATCAGATTTTATCACGCGCGGGCCTATAAATGAAAAATTTGAAAAAAAAATCAAAGATTACGTTGGTTCAAAATATTGTATAACAACTAACTCTGCAACTTCATCATTATATATCGCTTGTAAATCTCTTAATTTAGGAAAAGGTGATATTGTATGGACTTCAACAAACTCTTTTGCATCAAGCGCAAATTGCGCGGTTCTATGTGGCGCAAGTGTAGATTTCATTGATATTGATTTAGATAACTACAATATAAGTATTAAAAATCTTGAAAAAAAACTTAAGGTTGCCTCAAAAAAAAATAAATTACCTAAAATCATTATTCCCGTTCACTATGCAGGCTATCCTTGTGATATGGAAAAAATTTACAAATTAAAAAATAAATATAATTTTAAAGTAATAGAGGATGCATCTCACGCTATTGGGTCAAGCTATAATAAATTTAAAGTTGGCTCTAGTAAACATAGCGATCTAACAGTTTTTTCATTTCAGGCAGTTAAAGTCATCACCACAGGAGAGGGGGGCTCTATAACCACAAATAACAAAAAATTATATGAAAAAATAAAGTTACTTCGTGAACATGGTATTACAAAAGAAAAAAAAAATTTTAAGATAAAAAATAATGCTTTGTATCCCTGGTATTACGAACAAATAGATTTAAGTTTTAACTTTATTTTACCTGATATAAATGCTGCACTTGGTTTATCACAGCTAAAAAATATAAGTAAAAATATCAATAATAGAGAAAAACTTGTAAATTACTATAAACAAAAATTGTCTAAAATTAATATTAAGCTATTAAATATTCCAAAAAATATAAAATCTTCACACCATCTTTTACCAGCAATGTACAACTTTAAATCTTTAAAACATAAAGCAAATTTTTTTAAATTTATGAGAAAAAATAATATTTTTCTTCAAGTTCTATATATTCCTATTTACAAACATCCATTTTATAAAAAAATGAAATTGAAAACTAAAAATTTTCAAAACTCAGAATTTTTTTATAAAAATTCATTTTCCCTACCATTGCATCTACAAATATCTAAAAAAGATATTGATTTTATATGTTTAAAAATTAATAGTTTTATAAGATAAATTTTTATATCAAAATCAAATAATGCAAATTAATAAAAACCTTTACCAAAATAAATATATTTCTTTTCTTTTATTTTATTATCGATATTTTTTTTGAAGGAATTAATCATAATTTTTTTAGAAATATTTTTTTTTGCTATAAAGTTTTTATTTTTAAAATAATTTAATATGTATTTTAAAGAATTGATATCAATATCAAGCCATTCACAAAATAAATTAAAATATTTTGGTGATATATTTTGATAATAATTTATTAGTTTTTTTGCATTTTTTTTGGAAATTCTCCCAAATCTAATTTCTCTACAGGCCTGATCAGTTACTTTGGCATAACCATATTTATAATATTTTAATAAGTCATGAATATTCATATAATTAAAACAATCAACATATTCGTTTGGATCAAAAGATCTAGTAATGTTTGTATTTTTATAATTATATAATTTGATCATTTTTTCATTTTGAGCTTTGGGATCCCACCTTATAAAATTGTTTAAGTATAGACCTCTTATACCTATAGAATTTATACTTTTTAGTTCTGGATAAATGTATTGGACTACATCTTCTTCATTAATATTATTAAAGTCTGTTATCAAGTCTTGTGCATCTAATCCAAATAAATCATGATCAAGTCTATATCTTTTAGACATTTCAACATTATTTTTATAAGAAAACATCCCAACTTGTTCAATGCCTTGGTGTGCTCCCCAAATAATTAGAGGAATTTTATATTTTTCAGCAATTTGTACAGGGAATACTGTGGATCCAGCCAAGCAGTGCCAGTACATATTGCCATGAGAAGCTAGTGTATATTTCGTTATTTTTTTTACTGATTTAATATTTATGTTTTGAAATAAAATATCAGAATTAAATTTTATTCTTAAATTTGATAAATTATGAATTCCAATCGAAGTATTAAAATATTTATTGTAGTTGACTAGTAATGGGTTTAATTTTAGTAAATTTTTTACAACATGCACGATAAAATGACTATCATGTGCACCATTGACTGGAACAATTACATCATAATAAGATTTTTTAGATTTATATTTTTTTACTATTTTTTTTAATTCATTAAATTTATATTTCCAATCTAGTGAATCTTTTTCTTCATGAATCCTGCACCCAGAGCATAAACCTTCTTTGCTAAAAGTAATTCCCAATGGATGAGTAGATTTATACAAACATCTTTTACATTCTTTAATATCAGTCTCTAAATTCATTTTTAAATTTCTGTTTTATGTTTAAAATACTAGATTCTTGATAGTTTAAGAAATTGCCAATTGCAATTGATCTTATATTCTTTTTATTTATAAGGTTTTTTATTTGTTTTGTTTCACTTATTCCACCAAATACAATTATTTCTTTATCAGTAAAGTCTTTTTTTTTTAATATATTTGCGTCAAAGCTGTTTGCGACTCCATCATGTAAAAAATCAGAAAGCATAATTTCTGAAAAATAATCAGAAAAATAATCTAGCGAATTTGATATTTCTTTATTTTCAAATTTTTTTTTTAGGCAATTATAATAAATATAATTATTTTCTTTTTTTTTAAATATTAAATTTAAAATTAAAGATTCTTTTCCGATTAATTCTGATATTTTTATTACTTCTTTAGGATTTTCAAAGAATAAACTGCTAATTATAATTTTATCTGCACCAAGATTAATTATTTTTTTTGCATCTTCAGCATTTTTTATTCCACCTCCATAAATTAAAGGAATATTTAAATTTTTATCAGAGACACTTTGAACTAAATTAAAATTAGGATGTTTCTTGAATGTATTATCTAAGGATAATAAAATAATTTCATCCGCTTTCCATTCACATAAATTATTTAAAATTATTTTTGGTTTACCAATTGGCAAATATTCATTAAATTTAAAAGATTGAACAACTATATCATTTTTTACAGTTACTACAGCTGAAAACCTATTTTTTAACATTTTCAACTAATCTTTTAAAAAAAAATTCTCCATTTTCTTGACTTTTTTCTGGATGAAACGCTACCCCAAAAAAATTTTTCTTTGAAATTATAGATGGTATTTTTTTATTATGTGTTGAAAAATATAAAACTTTATTTTCTTCACTTTTTTTTAAATCTATAAAATAAGAATGATTAAAATAAAAGTATTTATTATTTAGTTGAAAATTATTTCTATTAAATTTATTTATTTTGTTCCAACCTATGTGGCTTTTTTTTTTGTTAATTTTTTTTACTTCAGATTTGAATATGCCTAAACCTGCTGTTTTTTTTTGTTCATTAGAGTTCTTACAAAATATTTGCATACCTATACATATACCCAATATTAATTTATTATTATTATATCTTCTTAATATTTGTTTAGATAAATTTTTTTTTTTTTATATAACTCATTACTTTAGGAAAAGTACCAACTCCAGGAAGTATTAAAATATCACAATTATTTATTATATGTTTGTTATTAGATACTTTTACATCCATACCAATTTTTTCACAAAAATTTTTAATTGATAATATGTTTCCATATTTATAGTCCAATATACAAACTTTCATTTTGAAGTTTGTCCCACTATAAACCTTGGAATAATTTTATTTTTTTTTATTAAAAATAACTTTTTATTTACACTTTTATTAACAACTTTCCAAAAATTTTTTTCTGATATTTCTATGAATTTACAGAAAGATTTAATGTATTTTTTTGAACAAACGCCATCATATTTTCTTACAATTTTAATACCTTGCTCTCTGGAAATTTTTTTATTTCTTATCAAATCATTTGCATAATCAGTTGCTCTTCCAAATCCAAATTTATAATATTTTATCATTTGATTTAAGTGTACCCAATCTTCTTCTAGACTTTGAACTTTACTCACGTCCCCAGTATAAATTGGATTGGTCTTTCGGACTTTGATTCCTTCACTGGCTCCAATTAGACCATTATAAACCATTGACCAATCCTTCCAGAACCAACCCAAGTAAACTATCTGAATTTTATTTTTTTTAAATTCAAAAGAATCAGGATAAATGTAAGGAAAAATATTTTTTATTTTAGGTCTAATTTTTTTTATCCACTTTGAATCCGCGCCTCCAAGGGTGTTTAAATATCTTAAATTATTTCCATCCCAACCTTGTTTTTTTGCTGATTTCATATCACCTAATTGCAAACCTGGATTTTCTCCCCAGAAAATTAATGGAATTTTATATTTAATCGCAATTTGCGGCACACATGAAAACAATGAATATTCAGTAGACTTTCTGTAATTTGAATATTTTAAGAAACCTTTTTTCATTAGTTTTTTCCATGTATTTGGAGATGGGCCACTTACAATGACATCAAAACCATGGCTAATGAGGTTTGACAAATTATTTGCACCTAAATTTGAAACGGTTTGAGGAGGATGTGTGAGAGAAACTAGTAGTGGTTTCATTTTTAGTTTATCCCTAACAAACAATGCTTGTCTTGTACTATCTTTTCCACCACTCACACCAATTATGCAATCATGTTTATCGTTTTTTGATTTATACTTATTGCATATTTTTTTTAGTATTTCGTATCTTTTTTTCCAATTGCCAAACTTATTAATTCGATAATCGCATGCAACACAATTACCATCTTTGGTAAAAAAACTGTTTGGCCTAGTATCTGGCTGTACGCAAGTTTTACAATATTTCATTTAATTTTTCAGCAATAACCAATTATTTATGATATAATTCAAAATAATGAAACAAAAAATTTTTTGCTTGATTCCAGTTAAAAATAACTCCAAAAGGCTAAAAAATAAAAATTTCCTTAAGTTTAAAAAAAAAAGTTTACTTGATAGATCTATATTTGTAGCTAAAAAATCAAAACTTTTTTCAGAAATTTGTATTTCGACTGATTCCAAAAAAGCTTTTAAAATTGCAAAAAAAAATAACGTTTCAGCTCCGTTTATTAGACCAAAAAAACTATGCAAGGATCCAGCAACTATTACAGATGTAATGATTCATGCATTAAAATTTTACAAGTCAAAAAAAATATTTTTTGACATAGTGTGTGTTTTATCAACAACAAATCCATTTTATACTCATAGAGATTTAAAAAATGCGTACAATGTATTTAAAAGAAGTAAAAAAGATGGTGTGCTTTCTGTTTCAAGATTTAATAACAATCCATATAACTCGTGGAATGTAAAAAATAATATTTTAAAACCTACTTTTCCTAAATCAAAATTTAAGTTTACAAAATCAACCGAATGCCCTAAAACCTATGCTAGTAATGGTGCAATTAGAATTGTCAAAGTGGAAAAATTATTGCGTAATAAATTTTTTCATAATCTAAAATTGACTCCTTATATAATGAAAAAAGAAAAATCTGTAGATATAGATACACAATTTGATTATAAACTTGCAAAATTTATTGACCAACATGGCCAAAAATAACACAGTTCTAATTAATGGAAAGAAAATAGGCGACCAAAATAAAATTTATACTATAGGAGATGTTGGTCTAACCAATGGCGGAGATATAGAAAGAACATTTAAGTTAATTGATACACTGGCCGATCTTGGAGTTGATGCAATAAAATTTCAAATGATAGGACCCGATGAATTACTTGGAGACAAAAAAGTAACATACAAATTCAAAACATTATTAAATGGAGAGATTACTCAAAATATGTATGAAATGTTTTCAGAATTGAACTTTAGTGATGAAGAATGGTTTAAAATTTCTGATTATATTTTTAGTAAAAAGTTAGAATTTATTTGTACATCTCATTTTATGGGTGCAGTAGATCTACTTGAAAAATGTAAAGTTAATCTTCATAAAATTTGTACTTGGAGCTCTACTCATAAAAGGCTAATTGAAAAAATAGGAAAAACAAAAAAACCTCTTTTAATTGATACTGGAGCCTCAACAATTGAGGAAATAGAGGAAATATTTCTTTGGCATTCTAGATGTGGAGGAAAAGAAAAATTAATTCTTCACGATTTTCACACAGATAATATTGGTGAGATGAATTTTAAAGGAATTCAACTGTTAAAAGAGACATTTAATTGTCCTGTAGGATATACCCCTCAAGGTAGAGATTACGATTATGATTTAATGTGCGTTGGAATTGGTGTAAATATTTTAGAAAAAAGAATAACATTGGATAGAAAAATTCCAAAAAACGGACATTGGAAATCATTAGAACCTAAAGAGTTTAAATTGTGGCTAGATAAAATACGAGATTGTGAAAAAGCTATGGGAGATTATAAGGTCATTCCAAGTGCGAAAGATATTGAAATATCCAAATGGGCTTTTAAAAGTCTATATTCATCAAGAAATATTTCAAGGGGCGAAACTGCAAAAGATGATATGTTTGTTGCAAGAAGACCGGGGACTGGCATTAGCCCCAAAAAAATTAGCGATTTTATAGGCAAAAAATTTTCCCTAGATGTGAAAGAAGGTACCTTGCTTAAACAAAATTATTTTGAATAAATATAATAAAGATTGATAGAAATAGAGTTATTTTCCTATATCTAATCATTAAATGAATTTTTTGAACAAATTTAATATTTTTAGAAAATTAAAAGAAATTAATTATTCACAATTTAATGTGAATAATGAAAAAAAGCCAAAGGGAATAATTTTAATAGAATTTAATTCTTTTTATATTTTGCACATAATTTTTTCGTATATTTCAAATTACTTTAGATCTAAAAAAAACTTTCAAATTAAAGCTTATTACAGCCATATTCTTTTATCTTATCCCATTGAAAGAAATGTAAAAGAAAAGATACTTTCAAAGTTAGGGCAAATATTTAATTTAGGTTTTTTTGGAATATATAAGTCTTTTGGAGTTAAAGAATTTATCTTTCCAAGAATTGATAATGAAATAAAATCAAAGTCAGAAAAATATTCAAATTTAATTTTAAAAAGTTTAAATCTTAAAAAAGATATTTTAAAAATAAAAATAAACAATTTATTAGTTGGAGATCTAATTTATGATTCTTATTTAACAAGAAATAAACAACAGAAACCTACAATAGATATAAAAAGTGAAGATTTCAAAATTTTTTTAAAAAATTTTCTGTCACTATTTTTTGGTTGGGAAAAAATTTTTAAAGTAAATAATGTTAAAGTTATAATATGCAGTCACTCGATCTACACAATGGGAATTCCAGTAAGGATGGCTCTTAAAAAAAAAGCTATTGGATTGTTGGTTAAAGAAAATAAATTAAAAAGACTTAATCGTTCTAATTTTGAATATTTTGAAGAAACTAAAAAATATCCAAAAATATTTAATAAATTTAAGAATAAAGAAAAGAAAAAATATTTGAAAAAAGCCAAATCTAAACTTGAAAAAAGATTTCAAGGAAGTTCCGAAGATATTCCATATATGACCAGTTCTGCATTTTCTTCAAAAAATTTTAAAAAAAAATTATTTAATAATAAATCTAAAAAACTTAAAATATTAATTTTACCTCATAGTTTTATAGATGCACCACATATTTCAGGCGATTTTAGTTTTGCTGATATGAAAGATTGGATTAAATTTTTAGCAGAAAAATCAAAAAAAAATAAATATGATTGGTATTTAAAACCTCATCCAAAAATGGATAATAAATGGTCATGGTATCAAGAGATGACCAACAATACTATTAAAGAGCTTGTATCAGAATCTAATATCAAAATCTTAAATCCTGATACAACGCATAACCAGCTTATAAAAAATAGAATTGATATAATTCTTACGGTCTATGGATCAGCTGCTCACGAATATGCATACAAAAATATAATTGTAATTAATGCATCTGATAAAAATCCACATTCAGCTTACAAGTTTAATTTACACTGTAATAATAAAAAATATTATAATAAAATTATAGATAATTTAGATAAAATAAAAATAAAAATTGATACAGAAAAAGTTCTAGAATTTTATTTTATGCATTATTTATATCCATCAAAAAATTGGTTTTTTTTAAATTATAATAAAATGTTGAAAAATGTAGGTGGTTATCATAACCAATTTACTATTAATATTTATAAATATTGGATAAAAAATCACGATATAAATTTTAAGAATAGATTTTATGATAGATTTAATTCATTTATAAATTCGCAAGACTCCATATTTTCAATAAATCATCACGAAATTAATGAGATTTAGAAAGATTATGGAATCTTTATGCAAAATAGTGTAGATGGATAAAAAATTAAAAAATAATAAGCCTTACATAAATTTTAATGTTTAATAATAAATCTATCTTAATAACTGGTGGCACTGGTTCGTTTGGAAACGAATTTGTAGAAACTATACTAAAAAAATATAAAAATTTAAAAAAGCTTATTATTTTTAGTAGAGATGAGCTTAAACAGAGTGAAATGTCTAAGAAATATAGTGAAAAAAAATATAAATGTATCAGATACTTTTTAGGAGATATAAGAGATAAAGATAGACTTAATTTTGCAATGGAGGGAGTAGATTATGTAATTCATGCTGCAGCCTTAAAGCAAGTTCCCAGAGCTGAATATAATCCCTTTGAGTATATCAAAACCAATATTATTGGTGCACAAAATTTGATCGAAGCATGTATTGAAAAAAAAGTAAAAAAAGTAGTTGCATTATCTACTGATAAAGCCGCTGCTCCAATTAATCTTTATGGTGCTACAAAATTGTGTTCGGATAAGTTATTCATTGCAGCAAACAATATTAAAGGACCACGAAAGACGGTTTTTTCAGTTCTAAGATATGGCAATGTATTAGGAAGTAGAGGGTCATTAATTGATTTGCTTAAAAAAAGCAAAGATCATTTTGGTATAACTGATTTTGAAATGACAAGATTTAATATAACTCTAAAAGAAAGCGTAGATCATGCCTTGTGGGCTTTTAAAAATTCTCCAGGAGGAGATATAATAGTACCAAAATTAAAATCTTATAAAGTAATTGACATAATAAAATCATATAATTCAAAATTAAAAATTAAAAAAATAGGTATAAGACCAGGAGAAAAAATTCACGAAGAAATGATCACTGAAAGTGATAGCCTAAATACATTAAAATTGAAAAACTATTATATTCTTTTACCTAATACGTTTTCAGAAAATAAAATACTATCAACAAAAAATTATTATAAGAGAAAATTTAGAGCAAAAAATGTGGAAAAAGGATTTAAGTATAGCTCAGGATTAAATAAAGATTTTTTAACCATCACAGAATTAAAAAAATTTTTCAATTAAAAATTAATTAAGAGAAAAAAAATAAATTTGAATTATAAAAAAAAAAATCTTAAGTCAAGAATCTGTCATGGTGGAAAAAAATTAAGTAGAAAAAAAAAAATTTTTCCGTTAATTTCAATAATAACGGTTGTTTACAACAATCGTGACCATTTGCAAAAAACTTTGAACAGCATTTTTGCCCAAAAAAATAAAAACTATGAGTTAATAATAATAGATGGTGGATCAAATGATGGAACCTTAGATATTATTAAAAAAAATAATTCAAAGATTGATTTTTGGATAAGCGAGTCAGATAAAGGAATATATGATGCCTTTAATAAAGGTATGAAGTATAGTTCTGGAGATTATCTAGGTTTTGTTAATTCAGATGATATTTTATTACCCAGCGCTCTTCAAATACTCAGCAAATATATTAAAAGTTATCCAAATGTAGATTTCTTTTTTGGTGCAGTGAAAAAGCACTGGGGAATTCTACATGGTTATAGACCATGGAAAATTAGATTTTCGTGGGGCTTTTATAGCAGTCATTCAACAGGATTTTTTATTAAATCAAGTGCAGCTAAATTAGTTGGTAAATATAACCTAAAATACAAATATTCTGCGGATTATGACTATTTTTATAGAATGATTGTAAAAAAAAAGCTGAAAGGTATGGGCACAAAGAAAGAAGAGCTTTTTGGAATATTTAGGAGGGGGGGGTATTCAAGTAAAATTAACTTTAAAGATCATTTTAGGGAAGAGATACAAATAAGAAAAGACAATGGTCAATCAAAATTAATTCTTTTAATTATAATAATTTATAAGACTTTAAAAAATTATAAAAAAATTTTTTTTAATTAAAGATTTATAATTTACATTTAAACAATTTATATAGTATAAATTTATTAAAATATTAATAATTAATTTTCTTTTTATATATAAAAAATTCAAATTAAGATGTTAAATTATATTACACAATTGAGAGAAACTTGAAAAAAAAAATATTAATTACCGGAACAGTTGGTTTTATAGGTTTTAGCTTAGCTTTAAAACTTCTTAAAGCAGGCCACAAAGTAACAGGTATTGATAATTTTGACGACTATTACTCACTTAAATTAAAAAAAATGAGATATAAGATTTTAATAAAATATACCAATTTTAGTTTTAAAAAATTTAATATTGAAAACTTTGAGACTTTTAAAGTTTTAAAAAAATATCAATTTGATCATATTTTTCATTTTGCAGCTCAAGCAGGAGTAAGATATTCAGTAGTAAAACCTAAAAAATATATTAATACAAATATATTAGGTACTACTAATTTATTTAAGTTTGCAACATCAAAAAAAATAAAGTCCCTTTTTTTTGCTTCCTCGAGTTCAGTTTATGGAGATAGTAAAAAATTCCCTTTAAAGGAAAATAATTCTTTACACCCAAAAAATATATATGCTACTTCTAAAGTTATAAACGAAATAACAGCAAAATCTTTTTCGAAAAATTATAAATTGAAAATTTATGGTCTTAGATTTTTTACTGTATATGGAGAATGGGGGAGGCCAGATATGTTGCTTTTTAAATTATTTAAATCATCAGTTGAAAATAGAAGATTAGAGTTAAATAATAAAGGTAATCATTACAGAGATTTTACATATATAGATGATGTTACGAATATTTTATATTTATTAATGAATAAAAAATTAAAGAAATCATTTGATATCTTCAATATTTGTTCGAATAATCCTCAATCAATAAAAAAAATAATAAACGAATTTAGAAATAAAATTTCAAGTTTAAAAATCAAAAATGTTCCTAAAAATAAATTAGATGTTTTCAAAACACATGGTGATAACAAAAAAATAGATAAACTTTTAAAATATAGAATTTACACTAATTTTGATGAAGGTTTTAAAAGAACTTTTATATGGTACAAAAGTATCAATAAAAAATCAGTTTTTTAATTCAATTAATTCATCTTTTAAACCATAGAAATTTTTTGGTAATTTGCTTTTTATAAACCAAAGAAATCTTGATAGAAATTGATTTCTAGAATTAAAACCATTAAATATTTCATAAAGATTTTGTTCTTCTTTTGAAAAAAAATTAGCGGCATTTATAATATTTGATCTAACAAATAATAAACTTTTACAACGTGACAAAATTAAAGCCTCTTTAATTGACTCATCACCTAATAAAAATCTATGATTTATCCTGTTATATTTTTTAAAAGCATCATTTTTATTTGATCTATAAGTATTTATGTATAGTAATATTTTTGAATAATGTTTTTTAAAAAATTCTAAATAGTTTTGTTCCTCAGTACATATAAAAATCTTGTCAAATTTTTCTAATTTTATAATTTTATCTACATATTTTTTCATTTGAGATGTAGTTGCTGGTAATATATGTCCCCTACTTGTTTTGTAACTTGTTCCTCTAAAATGGATACCAAGTATTTTTTTATTATTTAAATTATTTTTTTCAAAGTATTCATTTACAAAGTTGATATAGTTCTTTTTAAAATTTATTTCTTTGCCAATGAATTTTCTAAATTTAGGTTCTAAATGTATTCTGTATTCCATTTCTTTATTAAAATCACTTCTGGAAAATATCACATTTTTACTTTTGTATATGTCTTTGAGACTATAATCAGAGGTTTGGTTAAAATAGTATTCCCAAGAATTAAGTGTATTATTAATTTGATCTTTTTCATTATAAGGATTTGTAAAATTTTCCATGTCAACAATTGGAATAAAATTATTTTTTTGAGAAATCACTAAGTGATTAACTATAAAAGACAAGTAAGAAAAAATACCAGCATGTGAAACTCTGTTGATAATATAAAAAGTTTTATCATTATTTAAATTTCCAAACTCACAACAAGTAAATCCATTTTTTTTAGAAACTTTTAAAGGCTTTATTTGTTTTCTATAAAACAAAGGTTTTGGTCCTTCATCAACTAACAATAATTTCTTGATTATTTGTTTTATTCTTTTCATTATTTTAAAATAGTATATTAAAATAATTTATTAAAATGATCATTAAAAAATGTAGGTCTTGTAAAAGTAAAAAATTAACAAAATTATTTTCTTTAGGCAAATTAAGTTTTACTGGAAAGTTCACAAATAGATATGAAACAAATGTTCCAAAGGCTGAGGTTGGACTAGTAATATGCAAGAATTGTGAGCTTGTACAACTGAGTAATAATTTTAATAAAAGATATCTTTATGGTCCAGATTATGGATATAGAACAGGAATGAATAAGACAATGAAGGAACATGTAAAATCAGTTGTTATAAATGCGAAAAAACTTACAAAATTAAAGAGGGGTGATGCGGTTTTAGATATAGCAAGTAATGATGGTACACTCCTAAATTACTATAAAAAAGATATAATAAAAGTAGGAATTGATCCAACAATTGTTAAATTCAAAAAGTATTATAAAAATATTGATTTATCAATTTCTGATTTTTTTTCAAAAGAAAAAATAAAAAATAGATTTAGTAAAAAATTTAAAGTTATCACAGCTTTATCAGTTTTTTATGATGCCGAAGCTCCAAATAAATTTTTAAATGATGTTGAGCATTTTTTAGAAGATGATGGCATTTTTATTTTAGAACACGCTGACTTAAAATCTATAATGAATAGTAAGATGTTTGATACTATATGTCATGAGCATTTAGAATACTATTCTCATAAAGTTATAATCAATTTGTTAAAAAAAAATAAACTCCAACTTTTTGATTTTAAGTTAAATGAGATAAATGGCGGAAGTACTCAATATTATATTAAAAAAATGAGCTGTAAAAAATTCAAAATAAATAAAACAAAAATAGAGTTATTATTAAAAAAAGAAAAATTATTAAAATTAAATAGAGCAATAACATTTAAAAAATTTTTTAAAGAGATTAAAAAAGCAAAATTTAATTTAATTACACTTTTAGATAAATTAAAAAAAAACAATAAAATTATTCATGGATATGGTGCCTCTACAAAGGGAAATGTTTTGATGCAATACTTTGGAATAAACAAAAAATATTTAGATCTTATTGCTGATAGAAATCCAAAAAAAAATGGTTTTTATACCCCAAATTTTAAAATTAAAATAGTGAGCGAAGAAAATTCTAGAAAATTAAATCCTGACTATTATTTAGTTTTGCCATGGCATTTTAAAAAGGAAATTTTAATTCGTGAAAAAAATATAAGACGAAAAGGAACTAAATTTATTTTTCCTTTACCAAAATTATCAGTTCAATAAATGAGTTTTGCTTTAATTAAGTTACTAAAATATAAATAAATATTTGAATATAATAAAATTTAAATTATGAAAATTGTTGCATTTGTAGACATATCTGGAGGATCTGGAGGCGGTCTACAGCAAACATTAGGAGTTGTAAATTTATTAAATAAATTTAAATCTAAAAATTTTAATATTGAATTTTGTTGTACTTCAAGAAATGCAATCAATTATTTAAATTCTTTAGGCATACAAAGTAAATACTTTAATAAAAAAAACTTTGTTAATAAATTTTTTTTAAAATTATTCAAAATAAAATTTATAAAAAGAATTTTCGAAAAATTTAAAATTATAAATCCATTCGAAAGTTTTCTCAGAATAAATAATTATGATTTAGTTTTCTTTGTTGATCAGTCAAGTTTATCTTTGCACTGTGATTATACGAATTTTATTTTTAATATTTGGAATTTAGATCATAGAAAACATAATTTTTTTCCAGAATATAAATATAGCTCATCTATTCAATCAGAAGAACTTTATACGCATGCCTCTAACAGGGCGTTCAGAATTTTAACAGATTGCAACAAAACAAAAGGAGAGTTTTCACATTTTTATAAATGTCCACCAAAAAGAATACATACATTTCCACTTATACCTAATCTGATTTTTAAAAAAGTAGATGAAAATTTAAAAATTACAAATAAAAAGTTACTTGATATTGATATTGAAAAAACATTATTTTTCCCTGCACAGTTCTGGGCACATAAAAATCACAAATATATTTTAGACGGATTAAACTTTTTACAGAAACAGGGAATAAAAAAATTCCACTGTATTTTCACAGGCAGAGATAGAGGAAATTTGAATTTTATAAAAAAAATAATAAGAGAATATAATCTAAATGAGAACGTTCATATATTTGAGTATCTTAAAGATGAAGAAATAATATATTTATATAAAAACTGTTTTTCAGTAATTTTACCAACTTATGTTGGGAATTCTAGTTTACCATTATTTGAAGCTTTTTATTTTAATAGTAAAATCATTTATCACGCCGAAATATTAGATGATGAATTTAAAGATAAAGTAATTAAAGTTAATGTTAAAGATCCTAGTGACTTAGGTCGTATAATCTATCAAATAGAACAAGATCAAGAATTTTTTACAAAACTAGTAAAAAAATCAAAAAAATATATTGATGAAAAACTAAATGAAATAAAGTTACTAGAAAATTTTGATAATATTTTTTCAGAATATTATAATTATCGTTCAAGGTATAAGTAAATAATAAAGTATAATTATTTGTATGATTAATTTTTTTTGTATATATATCTCAAGATTATAAAATGAAAACATCGTTAGTTATTACTACAATAAATAAACTTAATAAAAATTTAAGAAACTTTGTAAAAATATGTGAAATAAAAAATTGGGATTTATACATTATTGGTGATAGAAAAACTCCAATTAAATCAAACAATAATAAAGATTACTATTATGACATTAACAGACAACACAAGACTAAATTTAAATTTGCAAAAATCTGTCCTGAAAATACATATTCAAGAAAAAATATTGGCTACCTTTTATCATACATAAATGGAAATAAAATAATTGTTGAAACAGATGATGATAATATACCATATAAGAAATTTTTTAGTAAGGTTCAAATTAGTCACAAGGTAAAAAAAATTAAAAATAAAAGCTGGATAAATATTTACGATTTATTCAAAAAAAAAAAAGATGAGGAACTGTGGCCAAGGGGATTACCTCTCGATGAACTTTTTAAAAATAAAATAAATTTAACTGAAAAAAAAATTAATAAAAATTTTTTACTACAACAAGGTGTATCTGAAATAAACCCTGATGTAGATGCAATATTTAGATTTTCAAAAAAAAAAATTAATATTAGATTTAAAGATTTTAAAGTATCATTAGGTAAATCTCTTTCTCCATTCAATAGTCAAAATACAATTTGGCATAAATCACTTTTACCAATTATGTATTTACCAGTGACTTGTACAATGAGATGTACAGATATATGGAGAGCACTAATAGCTTTAAAAATTCTACAAATAAATAATTCAGAAATACTTTTCTTTGGAACGACCATGTACCAAATTAGAAATCAACATGATCTTTTTAAAGATTTTTCTGACGAAATACCAGCTTACTTAAATAATAAAAGAATATTACATATTCTTAATAAGATTAAACTTAAAAAAGGAGAGAAATTTTTTTCGTACAATTTAAAAAAATGTTACGATGAATTAATTAAAAAACAAATATTTATATCTAGAGAAAAAATATATCTCAATGCTTGGTTGAAAGATTGTAAAAAGATTATTAGTTAATAGTGATATTAAAATAAATTAAATGGCTAATTTTATAAAAAAACTGATTAAAAATCTAATTTCTAAAACTCAATGGAGAATAAAAAAAATTCACAAAAATAAAGAATATGTGAATCAAAAACCTAATAAAGAAGTTATAAATACTATTTATAATTGTTCTGGAATTATACATATGGGGGCCCATAGAGGAGGAGAGGCACCAGTTTATGACTGGTTTCAAAAAAAAACAATTTGGATAGAGGCAAATCCAAAAATTATTCCAGATTTAGAGGATCATATTTCTCAATTTCCACATCAAAAAGTAATTTCCGCACTATTGAGCGATAAAGATAATCAAAATGTAGAGTTTAAGATTTCAAGTAATGATTCTGCTTCGTCTTCTATTTATGAATTTGGAAAAAAAAGTTTGGAACAAAATTTAAAGATGGTTTCAAAGATTAATCTCAAATCTGAAAAATTTGATACCATTGTAGAAAAAAATTCTATTCAACTCAATGATTATGACTTTTGGGTAATGGATTTGCAAGGTTCAGAGCTTCTTGCATTAAAAGGTGCAGCTTTATCATTAAAAAAATGTCGATCGATTCTGGTAGAAGTTAGTCAAAGTGAATATTATATAAATGCAGTAAAGTGGGACGAATTAAAGAAATTTTTAAATGAAAATCATTTTACACAAAAATGGGAACCAAAAGAATCACACACCGACGTATTGTTTGTAAAAGAAAATTAATTTATTTTCATTAATTTTTGTACTTCAAGTAAATATGATTTGCAGTTTTTTTCTTTGTCGAATCTATCTAAACTTTTATAAGCCATAACAATCTTGTGATTATATTTTTTTCTATTTTTAGAAAAATTTATAACAAGTTTTGATAACTTCCTATAATCTCTTAATGGAAACAAAGATCCATATTTGCCATTTTCTAAGATTTCTGAGGGCCCAGTTGGACAATCTGACGAAATTATATATTTTTTCAATGACATTGTTTCTAAAAGAACATTTGGAAGACCTTCATATAAAGAAGTTAATATAAATAAATCAGATTTATAAATATATTTATAAGGATTAAAGCTAAAGTTCATTATTTTGACTTTTTTTTCAAGATTGTTAATTTTAATAAAATTCAAAATTTCATTTTTCTTTGATCCATAACCTATCAATAACAATTTTGCAGAGACTTGTTTGCTGATTATTAAAAAAGCTCTTAGAAGAGTGATATGATCTTTTTGATCTGTAAATCTAGATACATTTATTATTTTAAGTGTCTTATTTGATTTAAAAAAACTGAATTTTAATTTTTTTTTACTTTTTTTTATTACTTCATTTTTGTTCAAAGGATTATAAATCATTTTAGAATTAACTTTGAATTTTTTATCCAATTCTTTTTTAAATGCTTTACTGTTAACAATAATATTTTTTGGATATTTTAATAGAATTAAAAAAATCAATTTTTTTAAATAATTTTTACTCCATCCCGAGGGTGATGAATTTGATCTAGTTATAATATTTTTACCAAAAATTATTGATAATATTACACAATATATATTTGCCTGAAAGGCAAATATAAATGTTTCTTTTTTTTGAAAAAAACTTCTAATCAATAATAGAAGACAAATAAAATATTTATAATATTTACTACTTTTAATTTTTGATGATTTTACAAAATTAATTATTTTTATTCTCTTATCAAAGTGTTTATTAAATTTTGAATCGTAAGTAATTAATTCTATATTTTTAATATAATTAGCTAAGTAATTACTTATAATGATAATATTTTTTTCTACTCCACCACCTTCCATGGAAGGCATAAAAATGACAAGTTTTTTTTTTAAGGTTTGCATAGTACTAAAATATTGATACTAACGTATAAAATAACTAAATTTTTTTAAAGTGAAAATAGCAATTAATTTTGAAAATTTACCAAAGGATGGGGGTGCATTTCATGAAAATATTCTCCTGACTGAAGTTTTTAAAGAGTTTAAGGGCACAAATTATAAAATTGTTTATATTGTTTCTAATAAAGAAGTTGAAAAAATTCTTAAACAAAAAGGTTTAGATACACTTTATTTTAACAAGAGTTTATTTTTTAGAATTCAAAATCTTTTATACAAATTTCACTTTTTTAAATTCATTTTAGATAAATTTAAAATTATCAATAAATTTGAAAAATTTATAAAAAAAAATAATATCGATTTAGTAATTTTTAATAATCCTTCCGAAATGTCGTTATTATTATCAAATTTAATGTTTGTTATTGTGTTTTATGAGCTGCAACATTTAAAATATAATTTTTTTCCAGAGTATAAAGCATATCATAACTATGATTTAAGAGAGATGATTATAAATAATTTTTTAAAAAACGCCTTTAAGATAATTGCATGTGTGGATAAAGATAAACAACTGCTACATAAGTATTATAATGCCCAAGAGGATAAAATAGTTATACAACCATTTGTTTCAAGACTTCCTTTCATCTACGAGAAAATTGAGAATAAAAAAGAGTTTCAAAAACATATTGTAAAATTAAAATTAGATAGTAGTAAAAAAATACTATTTTATCCTGCTCAATTTTGGCCTCATAAAAATCATAAATATATAATTGATGCCTTAGATGTGATGGTAAATGAATTAAATAATAAAGATTACCATGTTATTTTTTGTGGATATGATAAATTCGATCATCTAAGCTTTCTAAAAAATCAAATTAATGAAAGAAAGTTATCTAACTACTTCACATTTTTTGACTATCTTGAAGATGAAGAAATAATTGCGATTTACCTAAATTCTCATGCATTAGTAATGCCCACCTTTGTAGGTCACTATTCTTTGCCACTTTTTGAATCTTTTTATTTTAAAATACCAGCTTTTTTTACAAAAGATTTATTAGATGAAAGTCTAACAAAATATGTTTATGAGATTGATACGAAAATACCTAGTGATTTAGCAAAAAAATTATTAGAGCTTAAATCAAAAAAAAATGAGGTAGAAAATTTAAAGAAAGAAGCATATAATTTTTACAATAGTTTTTGTTCATTAAGCAGAATCAAAAAAACTTATAATGATATCTTCGAAGAAGTAATCTATTTTAAAAGTATGTGGAAATAAGTAATAAATAAATATAAAAAAAACAGAAATGAAAAAAAAAGTTTTAATTTGTGGTGCTGGTGGATTTATTGGTGGTCATCTAGCAAACTATTTTATTAAAAATTCTGAATATGAATTAGTATGTGCAGATATTAAGCCCGAAATAAATTGGTTTCAAATATTTGATAAAAATCAAAATTATTCTTTAGATCTTAAAAATTATGAAGATTGTTTAAAGGTGACTGAGGGTGTTGATTATATTTTTAATATGGCTTGCAATATGGGTGGCATGGGATTTATAGAGAATAATAAAGCAGAATGTATGCTTTCTGTTTTAATAACAACAAATCTATTAAGAGCATCAATTGAAAATAAAGCAAAAAAATTATTTTTTTCTTCGAGTGCCTGTGTTTATAACGCCGGTAAACAATTGAAAACTTTTGTACCAGGTTTAAAAGAGACAGACGCCTATCCAGCTGAGCCAGAAGATGGATATGGTTGGGAAAAGCTATTTAGTGAGAGAATGTGCAGACATTTTAGTGAGGATTTTGGTTTAGAAACTAGAGTTGCAAGATATCATAATGTTTATGGACCGTTAGGGACATATGGAGGAGGAAGGGAAAAGGCTCCCGCAGCTTTATGTAGAAAAATTATTAAAGCAAAAATTAACAAGGATAAAAATATAGAAGTATGGGGTGATGGAGAACAAACTAGAAGTTTTATGTATATTGATGATTGTCTAGAAGGAACTCTAAAAGTTTTTAATAGCAATTTTAATGATGTCTTTAACGTTGGAAGTGATGAACAAGTTTCAATAAATCAGATGATAGAAATAATTGAACAAATTGCTAATTACAAAGTAGGTAAAAATTATTTACTCGATAAACCTAAAGGAGTAAGAGGGAGATCTAGTGATAATACTTTTATAAAACAAAAACTTAAGTGGTCACCTTCAATTTCACTTAAAGCTGGTTTAGAAAAAACTTATAAGTGGATATTTGATGATATATCAAAAAAAGATAATGTATCTAAATTTACAAAATATTGATTAAAAAAACTAAATTTTTTTTTTCAGATTATTTATTTTAAATCCACCTAGCCATTCAGGAATATTTTTTCTTAAGGCATAGCTAAACTGAGATATAAAAATATTTCCTTTCATTCCATTATCTATAATTCTATGTGGAATTTTTTTATTTGAAAAAAAAATTGATGCTTCAGGAATATTACTTGGAGCAAAAAGCAAATAATTTGTTCTAGATAAGTTTACCATATCTATAATATTTCCTTTTCCAAGATTGTATCTATGTTTTTTTGATGGATGGTCAAAAAGGTCTCTAGTATCGTTTGTTCTTGGAGAATTATTATACAAGAGAATTGAACCGTACTCTTTTTTAAACAAATTTAAAAAGTCATTATCTTCAGTACAAAGATAAATTTTATCAAATTTGTACTTTTTAAGTAAGTAATTAGTTGAGTATATAAGTTGTTTTTCCGTAGGTGGATATGGTTGATATGCAGATTTTTTTTGATCTGACCCTCTGAAACAAACTCCAAGAATTTTATTATTTTTAAATTTTTTTTTTGTGAATCTATTTATTTTATCAATAATTTTTTTATTAAATTTTATGTATTTTTTAACAATTTTTTTATGACGATTATCCAAATATTCAAATCCATTAAAAAATTTAAAATTTGATTTAAAATTAGAAATTGAGAACCCTTTTTTTGACGTTCTATTATCACAAATGATTACATTTTTACTTTTATAAACTTCGTCGAGTTTGTATTTCGAAACTGGATTAAAATAATAATCCCACACATTATATGAATTATTTATTTTTATTTTACAGTTGTAAAGAGTTATATAATTCTCCATATCAATTATTGGTATCATTTTTAATTGATCACAAATCCACAGATGGTGTATCACAAAATTAAGATTTGAAAAAAAACCTGCCCCAGGTGACCTTCTTATAACATAAAAAAAAATATTTGGATTTTTATCTCCATATCTTTTGTATTCAAGTTTTAACTCATTAAAAGTATTCGATAAAATTCTTTTATTTTTATGACTCCAAGATTGTCTTGCAAAAAATTGCTTTTCAAGAATTTTTTTTCTATAATATTCTATTAACATTTTTTATTTAAGTATTTTATTAATTAGTATAATTACTTTATCGAGTTCTTTTTTTTCTATGTTTTATTTTTTCGATCATTTTTAATTCATTCTTTTAAGACAATCATCTACCATTATTTTAATTAAAGAATCTAAGTTTGTTTTTGGTTTATATCCAAAAGTTTTTTTTGCTTTGGAAATATTACTTTTTAAATCAGAATTTTTAGATTTTCTTAAAAATTTTCTGTTTATCTTAAGGTATTTTTTATAATCAAGATTTAGATATTTAAATACCTTTTTACAAAATTCTCTAACAGTATAGCTTTTACCACTCCCAATAACAAAAAAATCTGGTTTTTTTTGCTGTATAATTTTCCAAGCTGCCTCAACATAATCCTTGGCATATCCCCAATCAATTTTAATATCAACATCTCCTAATTCAATATATTTTCTTTTTCCTAAATAAATCTCACAAGCGTTGTGAACAATTTTTTGAGTCACATATTCTAATCTACGTCTAGGAGACTCATGATTAAAAAATATTGCACCACATATATGAACATTGTAAATTCTATTATACATTTTTGCCGCTAAATAAACTGTAGATTTACTTAAGGCGTAAATACTTGAGGGTGCTAATAAACTTTTCTCATTTTGTCTTTTTTTTTCATCCCAAGCGAAAATATTAGAGCTCAAAGGTTGAAAAAATTTTATTTTATTTTTTTTATCCTTTAATCTTTCAAATATGTTTATCACTGAAACTGCTGTAACATTAATTGAATAAGAAGGTATATCTGTACTCCATGTAACATTGTCTTGATCTGCAAAATTGTAAATTTCATTAGGATTTATATCGTTTATAGCACTTTCGATAGAGTGAATATCTAGCATATCACCTCTACGTATAAAAAATTTTTTGTTAAATATTTTTTTATTATCAATTAACGATTTGATATTTTTTGTATTATCGGTAGCACTTTTTCTTAATAATCCATATACAATATAATTCTTTTTTAAAAGAAGTTCACACATATATGAACCATCTTGTCCTGTGCATCCTAATACTAAAGCTTTTTTTTTGTCATTTTTAATTTTATTTCAAAATTTTAAAATTTGGATATGGTAGTATAAACTTTCCACCACCTTTGAGCCATTTTTTTTCTCGTTTAATGAACTCATTAATAAATCCGTAAGGCATTACAAAGAAATAATCTGGTTTTAGTTTTCTAGCATTTTCTTCTGATATGATCTCAACACCAGTTCCTATTGTATATTTCCCCCATTTAGTTTTAGTTCTCTCAGAAGCAAATGGTATTTCTTTATTTGATAAGCCATAATATTGTAAAAGTGTATTACCTTTAGTAGAGGCCCCGTAAAGGAAAATTTTCTTTCCTAATTTAACATTTTTTTTTATAAATTTTAGAGTGATTTGTTTATTTCTTTTAACTCTATTAATAAATTTGATAATTTCACTATAATTTGCCTTTTCTTTATATTTTATAGATCTTTTTATATTTTTTTTACAATATATTCTGTATGAGCCTCCATTAATCTTATTTTCACTCATTTTAAAAATCTTTAATCCATTTTTTTCAAACAAATATTTAAGTGAATTATAGGAATAATATTCTAAATGTTCATGACAAATGTTACCTAAATCATTAGTCTTAAACATTGAGTGTGAACACATTAGTTGTGCAACAAATATTCCATCATCATCAAGTGCATCTGAAGCATGTTTAATAAATTCAGAGGGATCTTCTAAATCATAAAACATGCCTATTGCAGATACTACTTTTAATTTTCGGTGTTTATAGGGAATTTGATCTAAATGTTTTGAATGCCAAAAATCATTAATCATATAATGGCAGTTTTTTTTCAGCTCATCTTTTAAATTTCTTGCTGGCTCACATCCTATAGTAATTATTCGATCTTTTTTAAAATATTTTAAAAGTGTTCCATCATTGGCACCAATATCCAAAATAACATCACCAGATTTAATTTTACAGTTTTTTTTAATATCCATGTATAATTCTTTTAAGCCGTCCCTCATTGTTTTTGTTATTCCAGATTTATACCAATAATATCGTTTATACATAATTTCTTGAGGAGCAGAATGCTCCAACTGAAGCAGTTGACATTTTCTACAATAAACAAGATTTAACGGAGCCTTGATACCTTTTTTGATAGAAGTTTTATTTACAAAGTTACTCACATAGTGATTTCCAAAATTATAAATTTGTTTCAACTTTTTATTTTTACAAAGCCTACATCGCTTTATTTTAATTGTTTTCATTTTTTTATTTTCTTTAAAAATTTTTCTATAAAGTTTTAAATTTAAAATTTCTTCATTTGTTTCTTATTTTTCTACTTATATCATTAATTAATTTTTTATTTGTAACCACAATTTCCTAATAAAATTTTTTAAACTATATTCATTTGAAACTAATTTTTTTGAGTTGATTAATGTATTATTATTCTTTTTTCTAATAATTGCTAGTCCAGAGCTTTCAAAAGAAAAATTCAGTGTAAATGCGTCGTAATTATAATAATAAATTTCTAAAATGGTTTTAAAAGTTTCTCTATTATTAATTTCACAATAAAAATTGGTTTTACGATCATTTTTTAAATATGGTAAGTGAGAAATATCATCAACAAAAATAAAACCGTCCTTTTTTAGATTATTATAATAATTATAGAAAATTTTTTTTACGTGCCTTGCTTCATGTAAAGTATCAATAAAAATTACATCTAATTCGATGGGTATTTGTGACTTTATAAACGTGAAGTCATCATCTCTACCTTTTATAAATTTCCATCTAGGATCACTTGAAACTTTACTACAATCATCAATATCAACTGAATATAAGTTTCCCTTATTTTTATTACAAATTTCTAAAAATTTTTTGGTAGAAATACCTTCTTGTACACCAAGTTCTAAAATTTGAGGGTTATCAATTTTGTCGATTAAAGAAAAAAGATTGTTATCGATTTTATCTCCATAATTAAACATGATTTAATTTGCC
>MDTA01074914.1_pt1 | contig 24257 bp, 18 predicted proteins | sample 811151 | NCBI WGS metagenome assembly MDTA01 (sample SAMN05326648, study PRJNA326480) | marine metagenome | isolation source: seawater | place: Indian Ocean: South | collected 2010
AATATTGTTAAAGGTGAAGATTTGGATGCTAAAAAATTTTCTCCACAGTTAATTATGTATAATATTGATCAATGGAAGAATAAAGGTTTGTTGCCTAATAATGTTAAAATAGATAAATCTGGATTAGTTCTTAAATCGATCTTAAAAGTTTACGAAATATATCAAAGTAAAACAAAAGATTTGAATGCCTTTGATTTTGGGGATTTAATATTATTTTGCGTAAAACTATTCGAAGATCATAAAGATATAAAAGAAATATACCAAAACCAATTTAAATATATCTTAGTTGATGAGTTTCAAGATACCAATTTTATCCAAAATAGGTGGTTAAACTTATTAGTGAATGATAATCAAAATATTTGTTGTGTTGGAGATGATGATCAGTCGATTTATAGCTGGAGAGGTGCAGAAATAAAAAATTTTTTAACTTTTGATCATATTTATAAAAATTGCAAAGTATTTAAGTTAGAACAAAATTACAGATCTACAAAAAATATATTAGATACCGCATCAAATTTGATTTCTAACAATGCAAATAGAGTAGGTAAGAAATTATGGTCAGCTGCAAACGAGGGTGAATTGGTTAAGCTTAATTGTTATAGGACTGGTAAAGATGAGGCTCAGGGTGTTAGCGATATAATAGAGAATAAAATTAAAAAAAAATATTCTTTGAATAATGTATCAATTCTAGTTAGAGCAATTTACCAGACTAGAGAATTTGAAGAAAGATTTCTTCAAGTTGGAATAGGTTACAGGGTGCTAGGTGGTATAAAATTTTATGAAAGAGCAGAGATAAAAGATGCTGTGTCTTATCTAAGAATTATAAATCAAAAATTTGATGATCTTGCATTAGAAAGAGTTATTGGCTCTCCAAAAAGAGGAATTGGGGAAAGCACACTTAATCAAATTTATACTTTTGGTCAAACTAATAAGTTGTGTCTTGAAGACTCCATTATCAAAATTCTAGAAAAAGGAGATTTTAGACCTAAAATAAAAACTTCATTAAATCAATTAATAAATATGATCAATAAATGGCGGAAGGACTCACTTAATATGAAGCATTATGATTTATTAAAAATAGTCCTTGATGAGTCTGGATATTCTTCAATGCTAAAAAATAAAAAAGATTTAGAAAATGAAAATAGATTAGAAAATTTGAAAGAATTACTAAGAGCAATGCAAGATTATGATAACTTACAAACATTTTTAGAACATGTAGCCTTAGCTACTTCTATCGATCAAGAGTGGGAAGGTGCGAAAATAAATTTGATGACAATGCATGCAGCCAAAGGATTAGAATTTGATGTTGTTTTTCTTCCAGGTTGGGAAGAGGGTCTGTTTCCTCACCAAAAATCTCTTGAAGAAAAAGGTGATTTTGCCTTAGAAGAGGAAAGAAGGTTGGCATATGTCGGCATAACGAGAGCCAAGAAAGAAGCTTATTTATCCTTTGCTATGAAAAGAGCATATCATGGGGATTGGACTGATACTTTGCCGTCAAGATTTATAAATGAGATACCAGATTCTAGTGTTGAGAAGAATGAGGTAGGTATCAATGTAAGTGAAGACTTTGAATTCAATCAAGATAATTCAATAGAATTTGATGATGATTATAGAAGCCCTGGTTGGGACAGATATAAAAAAAATAGAATTTTAAAATGGAAAAAATAAAGAAGTTAAGACATATTTTTAAAGAAGAAAATATTGACGGTTATATAGTTGCAAAAAACGATGAATTTTTTAGTGAATATGTTTCAGAGTTTAATGATAGGTTAAATTATATTTCAAATTTTTCAGGATCTTATGGTTATTGTTTAATACTTAAAAATAAAAATTATCTATTTGTTGACGGCAGATATACACTACAAGCAAAGTATCAATGCGGGAAATTGTTTAAAATAATTACTATTCCCAAAAAAATGCCTTACGACTTTTTAAGAAAGAACTTAATAATTGGATTCGATCCAAAATTATTTACAAAAAAAACTTTGAGTACATTTTTTAATAAAAAAAACTGTAGGTTAAAACCAATAAAAATTAATCTAATTGATAAAATTTGGAAAAGAAAAAAAACTATTAGTAATAGTGTTTTTTACAACCTACCTAAACTTTCGGTTGGTAGTAATTATCAGCAAAAAATTGATAAAATTGTATCTAATTTAAAAAAAAAGGGTGCAGATTTTCATTTCATTACAGCAAGTGAAAATAATGCGTGGTTGTTAAATATTAGGGGAAGCGATACTAAATATTCGCCTATACCTTATTGTTATAGTTTAATTGATAAAAGTAAGAACATAAAATTTTTTTGCGATCTGAAAAAAATTACATCTAGTTTTGAAAAAAACTTAAAAAACATAGATTTCCTTGAAATGAATTTAGCCGATAAAGTTCTAGCACGCCTTGTTGGAAAAAAATTTATTATTGATGAAAATACATGTTCTCATTATTTCGAAGAAATAATATTACAAAATAATAAAATTTTACCTTACAAAGATATTATATATAACCTTAAAGCTATTAAAACTAAAAATGAAATAAAAAATATTGAAAAAGCCCATGTATCTGATGGGGTTGCACTGACAAAATATTTATTTTGGCTTAAAAAAAATTTTGAAAAAAAAAATATTACGGAAATAAGTGGATCAGAAAAATTGTATAAATATAGAAAAAAAAATAAAAACTTTAAATCTTTAAGTTTCCCAACTATTTCTGGCACAGGGGCTAATGGAGCAATAATACATTACAAAGCAACTAAACAAACTAATAAAAGATTAAAAAGAGGAGACATTTATTTAGTTGACTCGGGAGGTCAATATGAATTTGGCACAACAGATGTCACAAGAACTATTTCCTTAAAAAACTATGATAAAAATATAAAAAATATTTTTACAAGAGTTTTAAAAGGACATATTGCAGTCTCAAATTTTAATTTTAAGAGAAATACTGTTGGCTCAAAAATTGATGTTGAAGCAAGAAAATATTTAAAGAAAATTGGTTTAGATTATTCTCATGGAACTGGTCATGGAGTGGGTTATTTTCTAAATGTTCATGAGGGTCCTCATGCGATTTCTAAAAATAACAATAATAAATTTGAAGAGGGAATGGTGGTTTCGAATGAGCCTGGATATTATGAAAAAAATAAATTTGGTATAAGAATAGAAAATCTAATTTATGTAAAAAAAAGAAAAAATAAAAAGTTTTTTGAAAACTTTACTATGGCACCAATTGATAAAGATCTTATTGTTGAGTCAATGCTAAATAAAACTGAAAAAAAATGGTTAAATAGCTATCACAGAAAAGTATTTAATAATCTTAAAAGTGCTATGAATAAGTCTGAGTTTAACGATCTTAAAATAGCTTGCTCAGCTATTTAAAATTTTGTTCCACTCTTTTTCAAAAATAATTTTAATTTTCATAGCTTTTGCTTGATCTACCTTTTTTTTGGTCGGTTTGGTATCTCCAACAACTAAAATATCCAATTTTTTAGATATGGCCCCTAATACTTTGCCACCATTAGTTTCAGCTATGGACTTAGCTTCAGATCTGCTCATATTTTGAAATCCACCAGTAAACATAAGCTTCTTATTGGAAAACTTTCCGTCCCCCCTTATTATAGAATAATTAATTATACTCAATTGTCTTATAAAATTTTGTGTTATTTTCGTATTTATTTCATTAGAAAAAAAGTATTCGATTGCATCTACTTGGGTTTCACCTATTCCATCTAATTCTAATAAATTCTTAAGAATATATTTTCTTTGCTTAGGGCAAATTAATTTTGAAAATTCTTTTATGGATATAAAAAACGATGCAAGTATTTTTGCATTTTCTTGACCAATATGTCTTATGCCAATTGAATAAATAAATTTATCTAAATTAACTTTTTTTGATTTTAAAATTGCATTTTTTAAATTTTTTATAGATAAATCTCCCCAACCCTCTAAAGATCTAATCTTTTTATAATCTAAATTAAATATATCTGAAGGTTCTTTAATAAGTTTTAAATTCCAAAAATTATCAATTACTTTTTTTCCTAAACCTTCTATATTAAAGGCTTCTTTTGAAACGATATGTTTTAATTTTTCTTTAGCTATATATTGGCACTCATAGCCCTTAGTGCACCTTCTAACTGCATCCTCTTTTTTTGTATTTTTGCTTAACTCTTTAATTGTATTAGAACCGCACAAACATTTCACAGGAAAAATAAATTTTTTACTGTTACTTTTTCTTTTTGAAATATCGACTAAAACAACTTGTGGAATTACATCTCCAGCTCTTTGAATTTGAATTGTATCACCAATTCTAATATCTTTTCTTTTTATCTCATCTTCGTTATGTAATGTTGCATTTGATACGACAACTCCACCGACTGTAACAGGTTCAACTTTTGCAACAGGAGTAATGGCACCTGTGCGACCAACTTGAATGGTAATACTTTTTATTTTTGTCACAGCTTGCTCAGCAGAGAATTTGTAAGCTATTGCCCACCGAGGTGCGTTAGATGTATTTCCCAACCTCTTTTGTAAACTTAAATCATTAACTTTGTAGACTAGGCCGTCTATGTCATAATCTAAACTAGATCTAAGATTATCAATTTTTTGATGTTGTTTCTCAATTTCAAGTATGCCGTTAACAGTTTTTGATAAAGGATTAGTTAAAAACCCCCAGCCATTTATAATTTTTAAAAAATCAGACTGTGTTTGAAATTTCAGAGGATCCACAGCCCCCAAACCATAAGCAAAATATTTAAGAGGTATTTTTGAGGTTTCTCTGGGATCTTTTTGTCTTAAAGAACCGCCTGCAGCGTTTCTAGGATTAGCAAATTTATTTTTTATTTTCTCAAAATCTTTTTTTCCAATAAAGACTTCGCATCTAACTTCAAATAAATTTGGAACATTTTTGTTGTCAATTTTTTTTGGAATGCTTTTAATTGTTTTTAAGTTTTCTAATATATCCTCACCGGTTGAACCATCTCCTCTGGATAATCCTTTTGTAAGTATTCCATTTTCATAAATTAAAGTTGCAGAAATTCCGTCTATTTTTGGCTCAGAATATAATTCAATATCATTTTTATTGGTGTTTAAAAAATTATTTATCTTTTTTAAAAAATCAACCATATCGTCTTTATCAAAAGCATTTGATAAAGATAACATTGGTAGTAAATGCTTAATTTTTTTAAATTTGTTTGTTGGAGGCGAGCCTACCAAATTATCAAGCAAATTTAATTTTTTTAGAAATTTATTCTCTCTTTCAAGTTTTATTAGTTCTTTTTTTAAATCGTCGTATTCTCTATCAGAAATTATAGGATTATCCTCGCTAAAATAATGTTTATTGTGAGCTTTAAGCTCATTTATTTTTTTTTTAAATTTACTAATCAAGTTAATTTTATCATTCATAGCTATCTTATTTTATCTATTATTTTCTTAAACAAATTTTTACTTTCAGCAGACTTCTTTTTTTTTACTAATTTATAATCTCTATTGAGAATTTTGTAAGACTGCTTGAACCATTCACTTGAGTTATAATTATAACCTAAAATTTTAGCATATTTTTTTGCTTCTTTTTCCAGACCGATATAGTAGTGAATTTCTACTAATCTATGTAATGCTTCTTCAATAAATATAGTTTGATTGTATTCTTTAACAATTAATTTTAGTCTGTTAATTGCAGGTATCCATTTTTGCACAGAAATATAATATTTTGCGACATATAATTCTTTTGCAGCAATTTGATTAATGATCAAATCTTTTTTAAACTTTAGGTCCATTGAATAATCGTTATTGGGAAATTCTTTTAAAAAAAAGTCAATTTTTTTTTTTGTTTTTAATAATGGTTCTAAATCTTTTTTTTCATCTGTAATTTGCTCAAAATATATTAAGGCTTCAAGATAATGAGCGTAAACTACATTTTTATCTGCAGGATATTTTTGCAAGTACCTCTTAATATTTTCTAATGCCTCTGAATAAAAATTAATTCCATATAAACAATAACTTGTCATTATTGAAGATTTTGCCGAATACTCATTATTATCGAAATTTAGTTCAGCCTCAGAAAACTTTTTCTGTGCAAAAAAATAATCACCTTTTTCAAAAGCCGCATAACCTTCCTCATAAAGTTTATATGGGTCCAATCTAGGCTTTGGTTCGTATATCGCCTCTTGTTTAGAGCAAGATATAAAAATTAAAATTAATAATAGCGAAAAGAATTTCGATAACATTTTTAGATTATTATCAAATTTATCTTAATTGGTAAAATTTTATGCTGTTACTGCTAATCTTGATTGGTAAAGTTTTTGTGAAAATCTTTCAATTTCCTTATCTTGTAATTCAATAATCTCAAAACTATGTTTATTGTTATCTATAAGATCTCTTAGGAATAAATTTGTAAGCTCATGTCCTCCTTTATAGCAAATTACTTTTCCTAAAATATTATATCCTGATAAGATTAAATCTCCTGCGCAGTCTAATATTTTGTGATTTACGAATTCTTTGGAATTTCTCAACCCTTCTTCATTCAAAATTTTTTCATCTGAAACAACTATAGCATTTTCAAGAGAACCCCCTTGAGCTAAGCCATTTTTTTTAATTTTTTCTATATCTTGGAATAAACAAAATGTTCTTGAGTTAATTATGTCATCTAAATTATCTTTAGAAAAATTAACTTCATTTCTTTGGTTACCTATTAGATTATTTTTATAATTTAATTCAAAATCTATTTCCAAGCTTGAATTAGGCTCTATTGTAAAACTTCTTTCTTGATCTGTAAATTTTACTTTCTCTAAAATTTTTAAATATTTTCTTTTTTTATTTTGTTTTTTTATGCCGGCATTTTTTAAAATTTTTACAAACTCTTTCGATGATCCATCAAGTATTGGAACTTCATCACTACTAATTTCTATTAATAAATTATCAATCCCTACAATATATAAAGCTGCTAATAAATGTTCGACTGTTGAAACTTTTATACCTTTATCATTTTCTAAAGTAGTACAAAGTTTTGCAGATGATACGTTTTTATAACAAGCTTCTATAACATTGTTTTCTTTAAAGTCTGTTCTTTTAAAAATTATACCTTGATCTTGATTTCCTGGTAATAGTCTTAAAGTGGAAATTTTACCAGAGTGTAAGCATATTCCCTCAAAACTTATAGGTTTAGCAATAGTTTGTTGAAATTTTAATAACATCGGGTATTTATACTTAAATTTTTGACAGTCATTAAAACAACTAATGTTTCTAAAAATAACAACTTACGTAAACAAAAGATCAAAAAATCTTGCTAATAAAGACTTTTTGGTATGAATGAATGGAACTGCCTCTTTTTTCCAACCATAATGGACAATTTGATACGCATCATTAATTGTATTTTCATCAGATTTTTCTCCGTAATTCATCATAATTTGCGATTTATTTGCAAAATAATAGAGGTCAAAGCTTTCTTTAAAACAAGTGTAACTAACTTTATCTTTAACTTTTAACAAAATAGGAATACCAGGCTGTATAAAATTTTTTATACTCAAATTATTAGTCATTATTATATCAGAACATTCTTTTATTCTCGCATTAGCTATCTCTAAAAGAAATTTTTTTTTTATTTTTCTGTAATTTAAATTTTTAAAGTGATCTTTCTCAATCAATTCTTGATCTGAAGATTTATTATTTATTTCAGAAATAGAGATAATCTTTCTGATCTCCTCTTCACTAAGTGACGTAACCTTTGCAATATCTTTTATTATTATATTAGATCCAAATTTAAATTTTTGGCAATATTTAAGAGCGGAGTTTTCAAAGTAAATTAAATTTGATGACTCATATCCTATAATTAATTTAACAAAAGTTTCAATCTTGCTGTTTTTAATAATATTAACCCCATCTATAAAGCTCTTTAAAAAAATCTTTTTTATTTTTAAATTACATCTAAAAAAAAGATTATTTAAATTTTTAAAATAGTTTGTGTTAATTAAAAAACAAGATATCTCTTGTGCATATAAGTCTCCAAATAAACCAATAGGTAAATTACTCATTTTTTTTTTATCTAAGAGATAGTTTGGATTAAAAATATGAAGTATTGTTTTATCTTTTTCGCATTCATTTATTGATGATTTCAAAGAGCTCAAAATATAAGAAATATTTTCTTTAGATAATTGAGAACCGTTTAATTTTTTAAAACCCGAAAGATTTAATTGCGTAAACTTATCGTTATTTAAAATTAACACTACATTATTGAAGTTTAATTTCAATTTTTGTTCAATCAAATAAATATTTTTTTTTAAATCTGCACTAGCTTCATCTATATTAATTAATTCTTGATCCACATATCCCTTTATTTTTGAAGTATTATTATAAAGTAATATTATCTTTTCTCTGCTATCTTTATTGCCAACTATGAAGGAAAAATCATTATTATTTATTATTAAGAATAAAGTTGAGTTAAAATTTTCCATTTATTATTTTAAAATTAATTGATTATTTATTCGATAATCAAAAGTGTTATACATTTCAAAATTATCCTGATGATTAATACTTAAAAAATTTTTTAAGCTCTTATCATAATTTTCCACAGGTAATTTTACCACTTTATTTTTTTTTGTAACAAGGTCCCATCTCTTAGATTTATAGTAACGAAGTGTTTTAATATCAGAGATAGGAAAATTAATTTCTTTTAATAAATTATAAAATAAAGTGAAATTATCTCTATCTCCTATTACAACAGGTAAATTTTTAAATTTTTCAATATTTGAAAAACTTATGAGATCACTTTTATCAGTATAATAAAACTTTTCTCTCCTATTATGCAAAATAGCAATGGGAGTTTTTTCATAAATTCTTATTATTATTTTTCTAGGATAAATTTTTTTTATTTCGAAACTATCTATATAGTCTATCTTTTTTAAAACATCTTCAATTTCTTTTTTATTCAAGAAAATAAGATTTTTTTGATAAAGAAAATTCAGATTCTGGGTTATTTGATTTTCAGCAAAAAGAGAAATGTTTTCAATATCTACTTGTTCAATGTTTAGTTTAAAAAAAAATTTTAAATTACTATTAATGTTATAAGTGCTTAAAAACAATAGCAAAGCTAATGCAATTAAGAATCTTTTTTTCATTTATTAATGCTAGCGTCAAATAAGATTTTCTCAACTAATTTTGGAAAAGTTATTCCTCTATATGCTGCTATTTCTGGTACTAATGAAAGACTTGTCATACCCGGTTGTGTGTTAATTTCTAGAAGGTAAAATTTACCTTTATAAAACTTAAAATCCGATCTGCTTACACCTCTGCATTTTAATGATGAATGAGCGTCTTCTGCAATTTTTAAAATTTTTTTATAATTTTTTTTATTTAGTCTAGCTGGCATTATATGTTTTGTTTTAGCTTTTTTTGTATACTTTGCTTTGTAATCGTAGAATAATCTTTTTGGCACCAGTTCAATTGCACCTAAAGATTTTCCATTAAGTACAGCAACTTGAATTTCCTGACCCGGTATATACTTTTCAATCATTAATTTATCATATTTTTTTAAAAGTGACTCAACTGATTTTTTAAAAATTTTTAAAGTTCTAGCAATTTTTACTCCTATGCTAGATCCCTCATTTACTGGTTTGACTACAATAGGAAATAAAAGATTTTTTTTTCTAATTAATAAATTAAGCTTTGAAAAATTGTATTCTCTTTTATTAATGATAAAATAATTAGGGGTTAATAATTTATTTTTTTTAAAAATTTCTTTTGAAATTTCTTTATTCATTGCATTGAAAGAGCTTATTATACCAGAATGAGTATACGGTATTCTTAAATATTCAAAATAACTTTGAGCTAATCCATCTTCTCCATTTTTACCATGCAAAGCGTTGAAAATTACTTCAGTCTTAGACTTATCAATTAAATTAAAATTTTTTTTTTTTGGATCAATTGTTGAGATTTTATAGTTTAAACTTTTAAGAGCTTTTATACACGCTTTTCCGCTTTCGAGACTTACAGATCTCTCGTCCGACGTTCCGCCTAGTACAACTAAAACATGTTTAAATTTTTTATTTTTCACCAATAATTTTAATCTCGAGTTCTAGATTAATCCCTTTTTTTTCAAGCACTTTTTCTCTAACTTTATTTATAAGTTTCTCTATATCAGAGGATTTTGCATTTCCATTATTAACAAAAAAATTACAATGTTTTTTTGAAATATTTGCATCACCCACTTCAAAGTTGTCACATCCACTTTCTTTTATTATTTTCCATGCTTTTTGATTTTCGTTTAAATTTTTAAAAGTACTTCCACATGTTTTAACTTGACTTGGTTGAGATAATTTTTTTTTCTCTATAAAACTATTTTGCTTGTTTTCAATAATTTCTTTTAGTTCTTGTTTACCTTTTAATTTAACTGAAGTTACAATTAAGTTATCTGGTAAGTCCGTGCCTCTATAGTGAAATTGTATATTTTCTCTTTTAATTTCCCGCTCTTCACACTTATTAATGTCTATAGCTGTAAGTGAAACAAAGATTTTTGAAATATCGTAACTATAGCATCCAGTATTCATAATCACAGCTCCACCAATAGATCCTGGAATGCAAGAAAGAAATTCAAAATTTCCTATTCCATTGTCTTTCGCGAAATTAGAAACTCTTTTATCTAAGCAAGCTGCGCCTGCATTAATTGTAGTTTTATCAATCAAATTTACATCGGAAAAACCTTGACCAAGCTTAATCACAACTCCCTTTATACCTTTATCTCTAATTAACGTATTTGACCCTGCTCCTAAGACAGTAATTTTAAAGTTATCTTTTTTATTTTCTTTTAAGAAATCTAATAATTCAGATTTGTTTTGTGGTTTAAAAAAATACTCAGCTGGTCCTCCAAGGTTAAACCAACTGTAATTAGATAATTTAGTATTTAAAGAAATATTTTTATTAAAATTATTAACAATTTTTTTTTTTAAACTCATACTACCAATTTAAGTTCTGACATCCATTTTGATATTGATCCGGCTCCCATGCCTATAATTATTTCGTTACTATTTAAAAAGCTCTTTAAAAAATTTCCAAGTTCATCGAAATTATTTATAATAATTACTTGAGTTTTAGAATATTTAGATATGTGTTTTGCGAAATTTATTTTATCAAATTTGTGGCTTTTTTTCTCACCGGCTGCATATAATGGACAAAGTAGAACAAGATCACTGTTCAAAAAAGATTTCGAAAATTTGTCTTTAAGAGATAAGACCCTAGAATACCTATGTGGCTCAAAAATAGAGATTATTTTTCTTTCTTTATGAGCATTTTTTACACTCTCTAAAATCGATTTAATTTCAGTTGGATGATGCGCATAATCGTCGTAAAAATCGTTTTGATTTTTTGTAAATACCTTTGTCATTCTTCTTTGCACTCCTGTAAATTTCTTCAATGATTTTTTTATTATATTTTGATTTACTCCAAGATTTAAACAAACTGTCACAGCTGCTGCAGCATTTAGAACATTATGTTTGCCAAGAAGTTTCAAATGAATATTTTTAATTGTTCTATTTTTTTTCTTTAAATCCTTGAAGATTAAATCAAATATTGAATAATCAGTTTTAAAACGGACATTAAAAACTTTGTAATCAGCCTTACTACTCTCGCCATAGGTAAGTACATTCCTGTTTTTCAATTTACTAAATATTTTTTTTATATTTTTATCATCTATACATATGATTGATTTACCAGTAAGTGGGGTTTTCTCTATAAATCTGATAAATGAATTTTCAAGATTTTTAAAATTTTTATAAAAATCTAAATGTTCATAATCTATATTTGTCACAACAGAATAATTAATTGGTAATTTTAGAAAACTACCATCTGACTCGTCTGCCTCCAAAATGGCCCACTCTCCTTTACCTAACTTAGCGTTACTATTAAAAGAATTGATAACACCTCCATTAATAATTGTTGGATCAAGTTTTTGATCTGATAATATTTTAGATACTAGTGATGTAGTAGTTGTTTTTCCATGAGATCCCGAAATTATTATATTTTTTTTAAGTGATACTACATCTGCTAATACATCGGCTCTGGAGTAAATTGGTATTTTTTTCTTTCGCGCATATTTAATTTCACTATTATTATTTTTAATAGCAGATGAACGAACTAATATTGTGGAGCTCTTTATGTTGTTCTTAGAGTGTCCAATAGAAACCTTAATACCTGCTTTGGAGCAACTTATGGTGTTTTTATTTTTTGTTTGATCACTTCCTTGAATCTTAAAACCCATATTTTTCATTATTTGAGCTAAACCACTCATACCAATCCCACCAATACCAACAAAATGTATTACATCTTTTTGACCTAAATTAATTTTTTTCATTGATTATTTTTATTAATTCTTGATCTATATTTTCATAGACATTTTTGTCAGAATATTGGCTTTGATTTCTTTTAATATCTTTTAGTATGTTAGAATCATTACTAATTTCACCAATAATCTTAGGTAATTTATCATTTAAATCTTTTTCCTCGATAATCAATGACAAATTTTTTTTATGAGAATAAATTGCATTTTTATATTGGTGATTATCAGCTGATGTCGGTAAAGGAACAGATATAAAAGGTACTTTTGCATTAGTAAGCTCTGCTAACATTGATGAGCCAGATCTAGTAATTGCTAAATCTACCTTTGAAAAATAATCAACTAGTTTGTAACTAAAATTAAATATCTCAAAATCTATTTGCGTTTCCTTATAAAACATCATCAATTTATGATTTTGACTTGGTAAGCAGTGTTGGTAGACTTTCAATAACACTCCCTGATTTACGCAGTCTCTAAATATTTTGGGAAGTGTTTCGGCAAATATTTTTGCTGCTTGGCTACCACCAAGTATGAGAATCTTTAGTTTTTTGTCATCTTTCTGAAATTTTTCTTTTTGATGAAATATAATTTCTTTGTTTATAATGTTTCCTATTTCAATTATTTTTTTAGTATATTTTTGGGGTATACCTTCTAATTCTTTGAAAGAAACAAATATCTTTTCTGTGAAAGGAATTAAATACTTATTTGCTTTACCTACAATTAGATTGTTTTCGTAAATTATAAATTTAATTCTCAAAATTGTAGCGGCTACACAAATTGGAAAAGAAGCATAACCACCCATCCCAAAGATAATTGAAGGTTTATTAAATAACAAAAATAATAATGATCTTAAAATCGAGTATAAAATAAAAAAAAATGAAAAAAATAAAGTGAGAATGTTTTTAGTATTTATAGGTGCCGACGGTAATTTAAAGATTTTTAAATTTTTGAACTTTTCTAGATATCTAAATCCTCTGTTATCTGTTGTTAATACGACATCATAATTATTTTTCGATAAATGGTCTGCTAAATTACAACCGGGGAAAACATGCCCGCCCGTTCCGCCAACAGCAATTAATGCTTTAATTGTTTTAGTCATAAAGATAACTTCTATTTTTTGTGTAATTCAAAATTACTCCTGCAAGTATTGCGCTACCAATTAATGATGAACCGCCATAACTAAGAAAAGGCAACGTCATGCCAGTGGTAGGTATCAAATTTGTATTAACACTAACGTGAATGAATGTTTGAAAAATTAATAATGCAGAAAGGCCACATAATGAAACTTTTATTAATTGATCCTCTAGTTTTAAACAATTCTTTATTATTCTGAATGAAATATATAAAAATATAAATACAATAATTGTAGATATAATTGATCCATACTCTTCAGAAATTATCGCAATGATATAATCTGTATGAGCTTCTGGAACATTATCCTTTAAAATTCCCTCTCCCATCCCTTGACCTTTGAGACCCCCTAGTTTTATTGCATCCAAGGCTGAGGAAGATTGAAATTTATCTCCTTTACTTGGATCTACAAATGAAATTAAACGATTAATGATATAACCAAATTTTTCAGGCATTAGATAAAGCAAAGAACTTAAAAAGATCAAAAATATTGAGAAGAAGGTAAATAAATAAATCATGCTCACTCCTGAAATAAAGACTGTGGCAATCCAACAACCTATTAATAAAATAGACTGACCAAGATCTGGTTGATCAATTAATAGAATTATAACAAGCGATAATAACAAAAAACTTAAAAAATATTTTATCTGTGAATTTTGTATATTTTTTAAAGTTAAAATTTTGACGGTTACTAGTATAAAAAAAGGTTTTAATATTTCTATTGGTTGTAATCTAAAAAAATAAAGATCTAACCATCTTTTCGCGCCTTTTACTTCAATTCCAAAAAAAGGCACTAAAGCCAAGAAAATAAAAGAAATTGTAAATAATGGCATGATGGCTTTTTTTAAAAGAGAGGTCTCAATAATTGATATTAAAATCATTATTATTAAAGCAATAAAAGTAAAAAACAAATGCTTTGAGAAAAAAAAATAATAATCTTTATTCAAACGTTCTCCAGCAAGAGAGGAAGTTGATGAAAATGAAAAGAATAATCCTAGAAGAAATAAAATTATAAAACAAGAAAATATTTTTTTATCAATATTATCCCAATAATTAATAAATTTTTGTTTAAAAATTTTTTCTTGCATAATAATTACATAATTTTTTAAATTCATCTCCTCGTTTTTCAAAGTTTGAATATTGATCAAAAGACGCTGATGCAGGGCTTAATAAAATTGTATTATTTTTTTTTTTATAAAATTTAAGGTCTTTGAAAATCTGAACGATAGAGCTCTCTAAATTTTTTGAAATTATGTAATCAACTTGATTTTCAAGTTGTTTTTTAAAAAAGTTAACATTCTTACCAATTATATAAGACTTGATAATGTTTTTTTTTAAATTTTTAAGAATTATTTTGTCGTTTTTTTTCGGTAATCCTCCAACAATCCAATAAATATTTTTGGTGTTTTTGAGGGCATACTGAGTTGCTTGAAATGAGGTAGCCTTCGAGTCATTAATAAATACACAATTCTTCTTTTTAAGAAAAATTTCATATCTGTGCGGTAATCCTGCAAAATTATTTAACGAATTTAAAAATGATTTTTTACTTAATTTTAATAATTTTGATAATTCATAAACATAAGACATATTTTCATCATTTACCTCAGAATTGAGGTAAGGGTTCTTTAATTTACTTTTTAATTTTTGATATCTATGAATGTTTGGTATAATTAGACTACCTAAAAAATTTTTTTTTTTAAAGTGAAATTTTTGATTATTACCAACAAATGCAAATTGATTTGGTCTCTGATTTTTGAAAATCTTTAATTTTGCATTTATATAATTTTTCATATTTCCATGCCAATCAATATGATCATTGGTTATATTTAGTAAAATTCCATAATCAGGACTAATAAATTTAGAATGTGACAGCTGAAAAGATGAAGCTTCTATTACTAAAAAATTATCTTTTTTGATATTAAGATCAAGAACTGGTGTGCCAATATTTCCCCCTATTAAAGTCTTGTAATTATTTTTTTTCAATAACTGCGAGATTATTTTACAAGTTGTAGATTTACCGTTCGTACCTGTTACAACAATACTTTTAAAGAATTTTTTTTGAATAAAAATTAAATCTATATCTGTAATTATTTTTTTTTCGTATTTAATCAATATCTTCTTATTCTTTGATTTTTTTAAACTAACACCTGGACTTAAAATTACGTAATTTACATCTCTTAAAGCTTTATATAAATTTTTAGGTCTCTTTTTGATAAATAATTTCTTATTTTTATCATCCCAAACTTGAAAATTTTTAATCTTATTTTTTTTGAAAAAATTTACAACTGATTTACCTGTTGTTCCAAGTCCGTAAACTAGGAAAGAAAGTTTTTTAAAGTTATTAACAGAGATCATCTACTACCTTAGTTTTAATGTAGCTAACCCAATTAAAGCTAAAATTATAGCTATAATCCAAAAACGAATAACGATTGTAGACTCTGCCCAACCTTTTTGCTCAAAATGATGGTGTATAGGGGCCATTTTGAATATTCTTTTACCAGTTAATTTGAAAGATATTACTTGAATTATTACTGAGACTGTCTCTAAAACAAAAAGTCCACCAATAATCGCTAAAACAATTTCATGTTTAACTATAATTGCTATCGCAGCTAATGATCCACCTAAAGATAGAGACCCCGTGTCTCCCATAAAAATTTTTGCCGGCGGAGCGTTGTACCACAAAAAACCTAAACAGGACCCAACAATAGATCCGCAAAAAATTGAAAGTTCTCCAACATCTGGAATATATTGAATTTGTAGATATTCAGAAAAAATGGTATTTCCCACCACGTAAGAAATTATTGTGAATGACAAAGCTACAAGCATTACTGGAACAGTAGCTAGACCGTCAAGGCCGTCAGTAAGATTCACTGCATTTGATGCTCCAATAATTACGAAAAGACCAAATGGGATAAAAAATAATCCCATGTTTAGAATCAAATTTTTAAAAAAAGGAAAATATAGTTCAAATAAAAATTCATGATTTGAATAGTTAATCAAAATAAATAATGCTATCGAGCCTACTGCTAATTGACCTATAAACTTATAACTTGATTTTAACCCACTAGAATTTTTATGCTTAATTTTTAATATATCATCTAAAAGCCCGAGACCACCAAGACTCAAAGACACAAATATCAAAGTCCAGACGTAAATATTTGTTAAATCTGCCCAAAACAATGTGCTGGAGATGATGCCGATAATAATTATTACTCCCCCCATAGTAGGAGTACCAGATTTTTTAACTATATGGTCAATTGGACCATCTTGTCTTATCGGACCAGTTATCATTTTTTCAGAAAAAATTTTAATTAACGGTGCTCCAATTAAAAATACTACAACTAAAGAGGTCATTACAGATAAGCCTGTTCTAAAAGTTAAATACTTAAATACGTTAAAAAAGGAGTACTGATCAATTAAAGAAGTGAAAAAGTGAAATAGCATTAATAACCTTTTATAATCCTTTTGCTAAAATTATTTAATCCAGTTGCATTTGATCCTTTGATCATTAAATAGTCATTATTAGATATAATATTTTTTAAATTAAAATCTATATCTTCTTCCTGCTGAAAAATATTTCCCCTTTTTCCTTTATTGATATTCTTATATGTAACTAGGGTTTTAACGCCCTTAACGAAGACTTTGTCTATATCAGAATTGTTAATAACTTTTGATAAATCTTTGTGTAATATTTCTGATTTTTTGCCTAACTCTAGCATATCGCCAAGAATCAGGTACTTTTTAAAATTATTTTTTTTTATTAAATTAAAGTTTTCGATAGCATTTTTAACTGACAATGGATTAGCATTATAACTTTCATCGATTAATTTAAAATTTTTATTATATCTTTTGATTTTATAAATTTTGCCTCTTCCTTCTGTTGGCTCAATATTTTTGAAGTATTTGGAGGCATGAATTAAATTAACATTTAAAACTTTTAATAAAGCTAAGGTTGAAAGAACATTGTAAATATTTAGGTTTTTAATTGTCAAATTTATTTTTTTATTACTAATTTTAACTAATACATTTGTATTTTTATTATTTTTTCTTACTATTAGCGGAAAAATATCTGATTTTTTATTATACCCAAAAGAAACTACTTTCAGTTTCTTTAGCTTAGCTTTTCTAAGTAATAATTTAAAAAACTTATCATCACGATTTAAAATAATTGTTCCACCCTTTTTTAAATTATTAATGATTTCACCTTTTGCTAAAGCTATACCCTTTAAGTTATTAAAATTTTCTATATGTGCTTCTCCAATGTTTGTGATTATACCTATTTCAGGTTTGATAAGTTTTGTTAGATTATTTATTTCCCCTGCCCTACTCATACCAACTTCAAATACAGCAAATTTATGTTTGGTATTTAAATGCGATAAACTTAAAGGCACACCAAAATGATTATTATAAGATTTGGGAGAGCAAAAGGTATCACCAAAATTTTGAAGCAATTTTTTTAGTAAATTTTTTAAAGATGTTTTCCCAGCGCTACCCGTAACAGCAAAGACTCTTGCTTTAGAAATTTTTCTTTTTTCAGATGCAAAACGATTTAAAAATTTAATTTCGTTTTTTACCTTAATTGTCTTATTTTTATATTTTTTTAAGTAATTAGATGAGATTATATATTGAGCGCCTTTTTTCAGAGCATTTGGTATAAATTTAACCCCATTATTATTTTTCCCTTTTATTGTTAGAAATAAATTATTTTTTTTTACTACTCTAGAGTCAATTGCAATTCCATGAAAGTCTTTTAAATTATTTTTTTTTTGGATACTTTTTAAAATTTCTTTGTTTTGTAAGTAGTTTCTTTTTTTTTCTGATATTTTTTTTATTTTTACTTTAAGATTTTTTACAATTTTTTTATCAGATATTAAAATAACTTTATTTTTATAAACTTGTTTTTGCTCATGACCCTTGCCAGCAATAAGTATAATCTCATTAGGTTCGGCATTTAAAATTGCGGCTCTTATAGCTTTAGATCTATTGCCGATATTAAAAATATTTTTATTTTTTATTTGTCTAATTATCTCTGCTCTTATCTTTTCAGGTCTCTCATTTCTTGGATTGTCGTCAGTCACATAAATATTTTTACAATTTGAACTTGCAATTTTAGCCATGAAAGGCCTTTTTTTCGTATCTCTATCCCCACCGCAACCGAAAACTAATGAGACATCCTCTTTGTATTGAGCTTTCAAAGAAAGTAAGGATTTTTTTAGTGCATCGGGTGTATGTGCAAAATCTACAAAAACCCTAACACTGTTTGAAAAAGTTTTTACAAGTTCTAATCTACCATCTACTGATTTAATTTTAGTTAGAGAATTTAAAATTTTTTTTTCACTAATTTTACATATTTTGGCTGCTTCGATAGCCATTGATAAATTTTTTATTTGAAATTCATTTATTTTCAAATTTTTTTTAATCAATTTTTCCTTAATTTTACCAATGTCAACAAATCTCAATTTTTTTGTTTGAGAAATTCTCTTTAAAATTGGGTATTCTTTGATAAATTTATCAGAGATTATCGTTTTTCCTTCACTAAGAACGTTTTTAAAAAAGATTAATTTAGCATTAAGATAAGACTGCATAGTTTTATGGTAATCTAAATGATCTTGACTAAAATTTGTAAAAATCCCGGCATTAAATTTTAAATGATTAAGTCTGTACTGATGTAAACCGTGACTTGATGCTTCAATAATAACGTTATCAATTTTATTTTTTTTTAATTTTTCTAAAGTTTGATGAAGTAAAATAGTATTAGGAGAGGTAAGATCAGATTTTATTATTTTGCCCTTAAATTTTATGCCTAACGTTCCTATAGATGCTACAGGAATTTTATGAATACTCAAAATTTGATAGAATAAATCAGCGACTGAAGTTTTGCCGTTAGTACCTGTAATACCTATGATATTTTTCGGTTTTAATTTATAAAATTTTGAACAAAATTTACTTAAAAAAAATCTGGGATTCGAAATTTTTAAAATTAGTATTTTGTTATTTTCATATTTACAATTTTTTGAACATACAATTACATTTGCTCCTTTTTTTATAGAGTCGTCTATATATTTTTCACCATTAAATTTGTTTCCCTTAATAGCAAAAAAAATAAATCCTTTTTTGATTTTTCTACTATCATCCGCTATACCTCTTACCTTAATATTCTTTTTTTCATCGGGAAGATTTTTAATTAATTTTTTCAACAACATATTGATGACTAAAATCATTATTCTTTATGGCTAAAATTGGTCCAATTTTTTTTATTATTTTGCCAGCAACATAAACTGAGTTCCATCCAGCTTCATTTCTAGTACCTTTTATTTTCATGCCTCTATAATCATAAATCAAATCTTTTGCCACCTGTGGGTTCTCTAGCATAACTAGTAGAGCGTATTTTGGTTTGTGCGAAGGGAAAACTGATATAAAAGAGTTCAAATTCTTGTTTTTATTTTGATAATTTTGAGATGTTCCAGTTTTTCCTGCAACATAATATCCATCAACATCTGCTAGACTTGCTGTACCCTCTTTGTCAATTACAACTTTTCTTAATATTTTATTAATTTTATCGCTTGTTTGTTTTGAAATTATTCTATTACTTTTTTTATCATTTTTAATTTTAACTAAACTTGGTTTAATCTTTATTCCACCGTTTACTAGTGCAGCATATACTGTTGTAGCCTGTAAAGGGGTAGTCGTTATTCCATGTCCATAGGAAACTGTTTCTAGTTTACACTTATTCCAGTTAAAATTAATCGGTTTACCCAGTTCTTCAATTTCTAAATCAGGACTATTTAATAATTCAGTATCTTTAATAAATTTCTTGAATTTTTCCTCACCGACTTTTCTTGCAATTAATAAAGTTCCTATATTAGATGATCTGATTAAGATATCTTCTACAGTCAAATCTTTAGGAAATTCTTTAATATCAGATATTTTGTACCTGGAACAATTTATGGATTTTGGAATATCTTGAATAATTGTTTTCGGTGATACTATCTCGTTATCAAGTGCTATTGCGACTGTAAAAGTTTTAAAGATAGATCCTAACTCATATACTCCTTTGGTGATTTTATTGATGTATTTTTTATCTTTAACTTCTTTTCTCTCATTTATATTAAAATTAGGTAAAGATACTAAAGATAAAATTTCCCCATTTTCAACATTCATAAGTAGAGAAGCACCGCCATTTGAGCTGAATGTTTTTAGCGCATTATTTAACTCTTTACTGATTAAGTGCTGCAGATTAACATCTAAAGTTAATTTTAAAGCTTGATTTGCTAAATCTCTATTTTTTAATTCTTTATCAAAATATTTTTCAATTCCAGACACGCCATAATTATCGTAATCGACTTGACCAATTATATGACTAAATAAATTTGCATGCGTATAAATCCTTGTTTGAAAAGGTTCAAAAATAATTCCTTTTTCACCTAAATTCCACAATTTTTTTTTATCAGATTGATTAATACGTTTTTTTAAATAAAAATATTTACCATGATTAATTTTTTTTTCTATTTTCTTTATATTAATGTCTGGATAGTTTAATCTTAGTTTAATTAAAAAATTATCTTTATTAGTAATTAATTTAGGGTCAATAGCTGCATGATAGGATTTTATATTTCTTGAAATTAATATACCATTTCTATCGACGATATCTCTTCTTAACAAAGTAAACTCTTTTGAGCTATCTATCTTATTATATACCTCAATTTTATTAAGAGAAACATGAATTATCCTTATACCAAAAATTAAGATTAATGAAAAAAACAAAAAAAATAATAAATAGATTCTGTCATGAAAAACATTGTTTTTTTGAGTAAATTTATTTTTTTTATTTGTTTCTAAATAATCTTCAAAATAAAAACTAGTTTGATTAACGTTAATATTTTTATTTTTCTTTAATTTCTTTATCATTATTGTTAATTTGGTTAGCAAATTTATTTTTTAAGTCTATAAAACTTGATATATCTAAAAATATTTTTGAATATTCCATTGGTATGTATTGAAAATTATCTAAATTTTCTACTCTTAATTCAATCATTGAAGGAGAAGTTAAATAAGAGAAATCTAGTTGAGATTCATTTAAATCCCTTTTCTTTAAATGAATTAATTTATCCAAACTAATTATTTTTTTTTCTAGCTCTCTAGTTTGATTTTTTATTATTGACGTTACTACTAATAAAAATGAGAAAATCATTATTGATATTAAGAACTTAATTTTAAACATTAATAGCCTCTATATTTAAGTATTTGTTGAATTTTTGAATTACGCTTGTTGGAAAAATGAATTTATTTTTACTTCTGATTGCAAATCTTAATTTTGCAGAACGTGAAGCATTGTTTTTTTCAAGTTCAATTTTAGAGGGTTTAATCACTTTTTTATTATATTTTTCGAAAAGAAATGAACTATTAGTATTTTCTTCTGGTAAATATCTAGAGGGTTTTGATTTATCTTTAGAAAAATTACTAAAAAAGTATTTTACGATTTTATCTTCAATTGAGTGAAAACTTAATACTAGTATTTTTCCACCTGGTTTTAACATTTTTGTAGCTTTAGCAATACCATTTATAAGCTCAGTAATTTCTTTGTTGACGAAAATCCTTAATGCTTGAAAAGTCTTTGTGCTTGGATTTATTTTATTTGAATAATTTTTTTTTTTACTTTTTTCTATTATTTTTACTAATTCGTTTACTCTTGTAATTTTTTTTTCCGATCTAGCTTTGACAATATTTTTTGCTATCCTCGATGCCTCTTTTTCCTCGCCTAAAATCTTTATAATTAATTTTAATTGATTTTCACTCAATTGATTTACTACCTCTTGTGCCGAAACATCAGATAAGCCCATAGACATGTCTAGTTTTTCGTTTGATTTAAAAGAAAAACCTCTATTCAAATTATTTAATTGGATTGATGAGAGGCCAAGGTCAAAAATTACTATATCTACATTTTCGTTTAATAATTCATCGATTTGACTGAATTTAATTCGATGAAATTGAAATCTTCTGGAAAATTTTTTCTTTAATTTATCAGCAATAGAAATAACAGCTGCGTCCCTATCCATGCCAATTACTTTTGAGCTCGAGATTTTTAATAAAGCTTTAGAATAGCCTCCACCCCCGAAGGTACAATCTACGATTAACTTACCATTCAATGGTGATGAAATTTCTATGACTTCACTCAACATCACTGGAAAATGGGTCAAATCCAGTGATGATTGTTGAGTTTTCATTAATTGTTATTTCAATCATTAAAACTTTTGTCTTCTTAAAAAAGCGGGTATTTCAAAATCCTCTTCTTCCTCAATATCTTTTTCAAACAATTGATCTGTTTCTCTATTTTCATCTTGAACTGTGGGCTCTATAGCTGCTTGATCTTGCTCTTCGGAAAATAGTCTTGGGGTATATTCAACATTATCGCTCTGATCGCTAAAATTTTTATTAGCATCAAATGACTCATCTGATCTAATATCCGAGTTATTTTCCATGTAAGAAGCGCTCTCAATTGAAACTCCTGAAGGTATTTCACTTGTATTCTCTTTATCAAATAGAGAGTCTTCTGCCATTTTGCTTTCCTCATTATTTTCAAATTTTTCTATTAGAGATTTTTGTTCTTCTGAATTTTTAATCTCGTAGTTTTCATCAAGTTTTAATGCTGTGGCTCCATCTATTGAGCTTACCACATTTTGATCTAAGCTATTTGAAAATAAATTATCAGACAAATTAGAGCTTCTTGGGTTTGAACCTTTAACAACATTTAATTTTGGTCTTGGCTCGTGCATGAATGTAGAGCCTTTCAAGGACGTAGCGACTATGGAAACTCTGATCTTACCATTCATATTTTCATCTTTTATCGCGCCAAAGATTAATTCTGCCTCAGGGTCAACTTCTGCCCTAATTTTGTTAACTGCCGCATCTACCTCAAATAGTTTGATATCACTTCCACCTGTAATATTAACTAATAAGCCTTTTGCGCCTTGTAAAGTATACTCATCTATCAAAGGATTATTTAAAGCTAACTCAGTTGCAGCCATAGCTCTATTTTCACCCTCTGCTTCTCCAGTGCCCATCATAGCTTTGCCACTTGAGCTCATTACAGTTTCAACATCAGCAAAGTCGAGATTTATCATACCTGGTCTAACCATCAGATCAGTTATACTCTGAACACCATGTTTCAAAACATCATTTGATAGACTAAAAGACTCTTCAAAACCTGTAGACTCATTTGCAATCTTAAAAAGATTTTGATTTGGAACAACTATCGTAGTATCTAAATGCCTTTTTAGTTCCTCTAAACCAACCACTGCTCTGCGCATTCTTTTAGGTCCCTCGTAAGAAAAAGGTAAAGTAGTTACACCTACAGTCAAAATATTCATTTCTCTGGCAGCTTTGGCAATTACATGTGAAGCACCTGTGCCGGTACCACCGCCCATACCTGAAGCAATAAAAACCATATTACTTCCTTGTATATAGTTTACAATCTCATTAATTGACTCATCAGCAGCTGCTTGCCCAATGTCGTGTTTAGCGCCAGCTCCCAATCCCTTAGTCAGGTTCATACCAATTTGTATTTTTGCATCTGCTTTGCTCATTTTAAGATCTTGTGCATCAGTGTTAACTGCTACAAACTCTACTCCTTGCATTCCAGCGTCGATCATGGCATTAATTGCATTGCCTCCAGCACCACCTACACCAATTACTAGTATTCTAGGTTTTAATTCCCTTAATTCTCCACCTCCAACATTTATACTCATATCGTGTCCCCTTTCTGTTTATTTTCCCATTTTAAATTAGATCTATTTTGAAAAGCTTTTTTTCTTGCAAAG
>MDTA01132241.1_pt1 | contig 24251 bp, 24 predicted proteins | sample 811151 | NCBI WGS metagenome assembly MDTA01 (sample SAMN05326648, study PRJNA326480) | marine metagenome | isolation source: seawater | place: Indian Ocean: South | collected 2010
AAGCTTTTCCAAATCCATGATTCAATTTTTCTCTTATTAAATTTATATATTTTTTATCAGTTGGTAATAATGATAAAGAGTTATCGGATGAATTATTATCAACGATTATCAAATTACCAATATTTTCATTTTTGTTATCTTCAATTGATTGAACACATTCTTGAAGATAACTTCCTGCATTCCAATTAACTATAACTATGTCAACAAGTGCTTTTTTCATATCATATAACTTAATAATTCCGTCCAAACTTCATATACAAAAAGTATAAAGACTAGGAGTGTGGAACTGATAATTGCTATCCAAGGAATTGTTAATTTTATTTTTGAAGAAAACAATAAAGGGATTATCCCCAAATAACCCAACTCTCTAATTCTTATAGCAAGGATATCAAGAGATTGAAATAATATGAAAGCAAGTGCACCCATTGCAAGGAAAAGTGAGCCTTTTTGTTGAGCATGATTTAATGATTTCCAAATTACAAATGAACTTATCGCAGCAACAGCATGAAGCAAAAAGTATGGAGAAGTTAGTCCTACAATTTCTGTTTCATTTGTATATCTGTTAAAAATTTTGAAAGATTCATTAATTGTTTCAATGTATTCAAATATTGGAACAAATAGAAACGACGCAATAGTCATTAAAGTAAGTGCTAGATACTTTCTATTTTTAAATAAAAGAATTAGAAGAAGGATGCCTGTATAGTGAAATGCTGTTGCAGCCAAAGATAAGAAAAATAATTTAGTTTTGCTAATATTTTCATTCAACATTAAAGCATACAACATAAATATACATGCGGCTGCTAATCTAATTTGGTTAGCATCATGCAGCGACAAAAAAGTTCCAAAATAAAATATAAGACCAATAAAAGGATAATAGGAATATTTTTTTATTATTATTGACTTAAATAATAATGGTATAAAACCTACAAGTATAACGACAGTTTTTGAAGAGAATGAATTGCTCATAAACCAAAACATCAATAGATAAAATGGTTCTGTAAGCTCACGTTGAAATGACTTATTTAAAGGTTCGCCCCTCAATCTGTCAGAAAGAGCAGTATATTCTGAAAAATCATTCGAAACATTTAAAGTTACTAGTACAAAATAATATGAAACAAAAGCCATTAATGTGAAAAATAATGCCCAAGACAGAGTTTGACGTTGATTGTGGTTCATTTTTTGGAATTACTCCTATTAAATGCTCGAATTGGAATCAAAATTGAAGTAGGTATAACGGAAATAATAAATATCAATAACAGGTTTGTTCTACTATTATTTCTAAATGTTTTATAGTATTTTTTAAATTTTTTAAAATCAAAAATTCCTTCAGTTCTAAGAACTAATAGTGACTTTAAATCAAAAATTCTAGCTCTATTAGAATGAATGGGTATCACCTTTGATTTTAGATGGTTTGAATATTCAGGTGGTAAATAAAAGACAACTCGAGAAAAGTCATCAATAAATGTTTCGAATATATTCTTTTGCCAATAACTTTCTTTATCTTTATGAGCATAAATTAAAGTTTTATTCTCCCAATAAAATGAACATTTTTTATTTAATGCTTTAAAAATAATTGATATTTGCGGGAAATTTTTACACTCTAAGAGATCTAAATCTTCAACAAAGCTTAGAGCATCTTTGCTATATATGGTTGTACCAGTTAGAGTGTTATGCCAACCAAACTTTTCTAATATGTAGTCCTTATCGTAAATATGGCCAGATTCTATACCAATGCTTCTGTTCTCAGCACCACAACTTATGATGTTTGGAGATTCTAATTTTATTATTTTTAAAATATTTTTAATTGCATTATCTGAAATTGACATAGAGTCACCCATGAGCCAGATATATTTAAATTCTTTATTTGATAAGCATGAAACAATATTTTTATCATGGCCCAAACTTGGTAAATTATGTTTGTAATATAAGAAATTATAATTTTTCATATATTCTTCTATTATTGTTTTAGTTTCCTTGTTGTTGCTATCATCAGAAATATATACAGGAATTTCAAATTCTTTAGCCTGATCGATTATATTCACTAAATTTGATTTAAGAATCTTAGGTCTATTATAAGTAGGTATAAATATTGCTAGATTATTATTCATTCTTGATATTAATATTCTTTAGAATCTTATTAAGGCCGTAGTCTAAATCATGAGGTTTAAATTCTATGATTTTTTTTATCTTTGTTGTGTCTAATTTATTACAAGACACATCTATACTTCGTTTATTTTGAAATGATATTTTAGCTGGAATATTAATTTTAGATTCAATCTGCTTTATAACCTCTAGAACACTATGCACAGATGATGATGCTACATTAAATTCTCCACATATATCATCTCTTAGGATCATTTGACAAACAACATATGCTAAATCCTCAGCAAATAAATAATCTCTTTTTGAAGAACCGTCACCCCAAATTGTAACTTCTTCTTTTTTTAAAATTTTGTAAATAGTATTAGGAATTAATCCTTGATTAAAATTTAAATTATAAAAATCGCCATACACATTCGTTGGTCTTAGTGTGATATATCTGAGATTTGCATTTATGTATAAATCTTTGAGAGTTTTTTCAATTTCAACCTTAGACTTGCCATAAAGGCATGTTGGATATAAATCTTCGTATTCTTTATGCTCTTCTAAGTTATTTTTATAGATTGTTCCTCCAGAGGAAATAAAAATGACTTTTACTCCATTCTCTGCAGCAAAAGTTGATATCTCATTCGTTGGAGCAATTACAAATCTTTTTTCTTTTTTGAATTCATGTTCATTTGATGAAGGAACCATTCCTGATACTAAATGAACTAATGTTTTTATATTGTTTGCTTTAATTAGATCTTTAATCTTATCAACTTCCTCTAATTTAATATTGTAAACCTCACAATTGAATTTAGATTCATATGAAGAACATAATTCTTGAGATGTTATAAATTTTTTATAATTTTTAAAAGGATACGTCTCAGACATATGCTTTAAAATATTTTTACCAATAAAACCACCTCCACCTAAGATTAAAATATTATGCATAATCAGGAATTAATTTTATTTTCATAAAACCAATTTTGAAAAGAGTGGATTGCCCATAATTGATTTTGCCAATTTCTTTTTCCATCTATGTGATCATCTAACATTTTTTTAATTTTGCTCTTGTTTAATAAGTTATGTGATAAATTTTCATCCGACATTGTTTCGTAAAAAACATCTTTTAGTGGTCCTTTAATCCATTCATTCAGTGGGATTCCAAAGCCCTGCTTTGGTCTTTCAATTAGATCTTTTGGAACATACTTATACAAAATACTTCGTAAGATGTGCTTTCCATTCTTGTTTTTTATCTTATATTCGGTCGGTATTTTGTAACTAGCTTCAACAACGTCTTGATGAAGGAAAGGAGCTCTTGATTCTAGGCTAAATGCCATTGTTGCTCTATCAACTTTACACATTATGTCATCTGGTAAATAAGTTATCATATCGAGGAACATCATTTTTTCTTGGAATGACAAACTTGTATTTGACCAAACTTCATTATTGTAAGCATATGATTGAGGACTTGAATCAAAGTTAAGAAGTTCTGATAAATCTTCATAACCTGAAATTAAAGATATAAATAAATCCTTTTCAGTCTTAATATTTTTAACTTTAGATGATAAAGATTGAATTTTTTCAACAAGTTGAACCGGTGTTTTCCTATAAAATAATCTAGATGTGTTTTCTAAAGCCTCTAGAAAATTAGGAGATGATAAAAAGATATCAGCGCCAAACCTCCTCAATGAATATGGAAACTTTTTTAATATTGCCCATACTGTTGGTGCTAAAAAATATCTATTGTATCCTCCAAATAATTCATCACCTCCATCACCAGATAAAGCAACAGAAACTTGAGATTTAGCAAGTTTAGATACTAAAAGAGTGGGAATCTGAGATGAGTCTGCAAATGGTTCGTTATAAATTTTGCTTAAATCCGGAATAATATTAATTACATCATCCTGAGACAATATCAATTCGGTATGATTTGTTCCTAAATGATTTGCCACTTCAGATGCGTATTTTGATTCATCATATCTTTTATCTTCAAAGCCAATTGTAAAAGTCTTTACCTTTTCCATGCTCTCTTTTTGCATTAAGGCTGTTATTAATGAAGAATCTATCCCTCCTGATAAAAATGCACCAATAGGCATATCAGATATCAATTGATTTTTTACTGATTTAGAAATTATTTTTTCTAATTTCAATGAAGACTGATCAAAGTCTTTATTTTCTTCTTTGGATTGATCTAATAAATCAAATGAAGACCAATATTCATCAATTAAAGCACCATCATTTAAAAAAATATCATCAAAACATTCATAGGTTTTATTAAATAAAAATTTGTTTAGGTCAATGCAAATAAATTTACCAGGCGGGCATTTAAAAGTACTCTTATATATGGTCTGAGGAGCAGGAATATAGTTAAACTTAAAGAAAGAAGATAATGCATCCATTGAAATATCTTTATTGAAAGAAGAAAACTTAGTTAAAGATATTAATTCAGATCCAAAAAGAACAGATGATTTATTAAAAGACAAATATAACGGTTTTTCACCAATTCTATCTCTTGAAAAGTATATAAAGTTATTTCTTAAATCAAATAATGTTATTGCAAACATGCCTTTTATTAATTTTAGAGCATTTTTGAATTCAAGGAATTCAAATAGGTTTACAAGAGTTTCAGTATCAGATGAGCTTTTCCAAGAATTAAAATTATAATTACTAGTGATATATTCTCGTATTTCTAAATGGTTATAAATCTCACCATTAAAAACAATCTTAAATCTGCCAGTAAAAGATTCCATTGGCTGAATACCAGCATCAGAAATATCTAATATAGATAATCTTCTATGGCCAAAACCAACTTTTTTATTAGTAAAAAATTCATCCTTCCCAGATGCGTCAGGACCCCTATGCTCTAAAGATGCAATTGCACGATCAATATCAGAAGAACAGTTTGCGCTATCTTTAGTTTCAATGTAACCAACCAGACCGCACATTATAGATTGCTCAGCTTTTTTTTCTCATATTCTGCATATGAGTTGAAAATTAAAATATCTCCATTCTCAACACAAAATATTCTGTCAGCATTTTTAATGGTCGATAGTCGATGAGCTATTATTAAAACCGTCTTTTCTGAATCTATTGATTGAATAGAATTTACAACATTTTTTTCAGTTTTTTCATCTAATGCGCTTGTGGCTTCATCAAAAATTATCAGATTTGAATCTTTGTATAAAGCCCTTGCAATTCCAAGTCTTTGTTTTTGACCACCTGATAGCTGAACACCGGATTCACCTAAACTATGATTAAACTTATCATCCTGTTGCATAATATAATCAAGTATTCGTGCATCTTTTGATGCATCAATAAGCTTATCTTGATTAATATTTTTTACATCAGTTCCAAAAGCAATATTTTTAGCAAATGAATCATCACTATAATAAACATCTTGAGGTACATGTGAAATCATTTTTTGCCATGAGCTTTTGACATTTTCAATATTATTTTCATCAATAAGAATTTTGCCAGATTCAGGTTTTAATAAACCAAGGATTAAATCAATAAGTGTGCTCTTGCCACCTCCCGTAACTCCAACAATTCCAACTTTTTCACCTTTATAGATATCTAAACTTATATTATCAAATATTAATGATTCATCTTGAGAGTATCTAAAAGAAATATTCTGAAGAGAAATTTTATTAAACTTATTGATATTTTTTTGCGATGCAAGGTCATCATCATTAGTAATAAGCTCTTGATTTAAAATTTTGAGAGTATCATCTAGATTTTCTTTGCTGCCAGCAATCGAAGCATAACATCTATATATTTGTTGCATGTTTGGTATAAGTTTCTGCGAAGCCAAAGCAATAAAACCTATAATAGGTAGACCTTCATTCATGCCATTTGGTTGATAGGCATAATATAATCCAAGCAATGCCATTAAAATTACAACTAAAGCTTCAATAACATAACGGGGGACACTTCCCAAAAATTTATTCTCTGCAACAGCATCTCTTAGGTTAAAATCTATTTCATTATATTTTTTTATAAAAAAATCATGCGATTTATCCAATATCAAGTTTCTGATGCCGCCTAATGCTTCTTGAATAAATCTAACAATCTTTTTTTGACCTAGGTCAACAATCTTACTATTTCTTTCAAGTCTTCCCTTGAGAAATATAGATATTGGAATATAAAAAAAACATAAAGTGGCTAAAGCAATTAATGAGATTATAGGATCTATAAACAATATGCCTCCTAGAATAGCTAAGCTAAAAATTAACGAACTGACAAAAAGAAGAACCATGTAAAGCACACCAAAAACAGTAATATTTACATTGTTCACTATTGAACTAATAACATCTCCTGAGTTTCTGTTAATGTGTATTTCAAAAGGTTGATATATAGTCTTAGTATATGCTAATCGACTAAGATCATTACCGCATAGAACACTTATCTTATTTTGAAACCAAAAAATAATTATTTTTATAATTGCAGCTATTATATTAATAAATATAAAAAAATATGTGATTGGTAGAATAATCTCATCTCCAGATGAATATCCATAAAATTTGAAATATTTATTAAAAGATGGATTATTGAAAGTTGCTTCAGAGTCCATAATTACTGATATAAAAGGCATAATTGAGCCTATACTTATGAGATCTAGAATAGCTGTTATAAATGTGGCTAATGTTATTAGAACGAGTTGAGATTTTCTTTTAACTGTAAAATTATTCCATAGATTCTTTAAAGAATTTATTAAGCTTAAAGTGTTATTATTTACCACCATTTTGTTTTAAAAATTTGGATACTTTTTGAACCATTCAACAAAGTTTTTAACACCATCCTGGATATTGTATTTTGGTTTAAAATTAAATGTTTTAAACAGATCCTCAACGTCAGCATAGGTGGAAACAACATCTCCAGGCTGAAGTGGAAGCAAATTGACTTTTGCTTTTCTACCTACATTTTTTTCTATTTCTGCTATGTAGTCATTAAGCTTAATCGGATTGTTACTTCCAATATTATAAACTTTCCAAGGTGCAAAACTTGAACCAGGGTCTGGATTTTTACCAATCCAATCAACATTCGAATCCGCTGGATTATCAATAACTCTTATGACTCCCTCTATAATATCCTCAATATATGTAAAATCTCTTTCATGATTTCCATAATTGTAAACATCTATTTCATTATTGTTCATAATCGCTTTAGTGAATTTAAATAGAGCCATGTCAGGCCTTCCCCATGGGCCATAAACTGTGAAAAATCTCAGGCCAGTTGTACTTAGATCAAATAAATTACTGTAAGTATGTGCCATTAGTTCGTTGGACTTTTTAGAAGCTGCATAAAGACTTAGAGGATGATCGACATTATCATGAACAGAAAATGGTTTTGTTGTGTTAGCTCCATAAACAGAACTTGAAGAAGCATAAACAAGATTGCTGATCATATTATGTCTGCAACATTCCAAGATGTTCATAAATCCAACTATATTACTTTGAATATATATATCGGGATTTTCAATTGAATATCTCACTCCTGCTTGAGCAGCAAGGTTTACCACAACATCAATATTATTATCTTTAAAGACTTTCATAAGAGCATCTTTATCTGAAATATCAACGTGATAATGAGAATAATTTTTATGATTAAGATGTCTTTCAAGTCTGGCTTTCTTAAGGTCAATATTGTAATAATCATTAAGATTATCTAAACCTAAAATTTTATCTCCTCTCTCTAGAAGATTTATACATAATTGAGAACCTATAAATCCAGCAGAACCAGTTACTAATATGTTCATCTAAATAATATTCCTAGCAATCAACTCATCAAAAGTAAAACCATTTAAGTCTTTTCTTGAGACTATTATATCTTCTCTCGGGATTGGCAGTTCTATATTAACCTTACTATCGGTCCATATTAGACAATATTCATCATCAGGATCATAAAAGTTTGTACATTTATATTCAAACTCAGCAAATTTACTTAATGTTATAAAACCATGTGCCAACCCAGGTGGCAGCCATACTTGTAATTTATTTTTTTCGTTAATTTCAATACCAAAAGATTCCCCGAATGTTGGTGACTCCCTTCTTATATCAACAAAAAAATCATATACATCTCCTTGAATTACTCTTATAAGTTTTCCTTGAGCCTGATTCTTTTGAAAGTGAAGTCCCCTTAATACTCCATAAAAAGACTTAGAGTGATTATCTTGAACAAAAATACCATCAATATTTATTAATTCCTTATATTTTTCTTTATGATAGCTCTCATAGAAAAATCCTCTTTCATCTTCATGAACATCGGGCTCAATAATCTTAACTCCTTCTATTGGACATTCAGTGATATTCATAATTACATTTCTTCAAGTAAGTTTAGTAAGTATTTGCCATAGGTAGTGGATTTATATTTACTTGCTTGCTGAAGTAACTTTTCAGAATTTATCCATCCCTTAGTAAATGCAATTTCTTCTAGACATGCAACTTTAAGGCCTTGTCGTTTTTCAATCATATGAATAAACTGTCCAGCAGCTATTAATGAATCATATGTACCAGTATCTAACCAAGCAAACTCTCTATTCATTTGTTCTAAATATAGCTTGCCTCTATCAAGATAAGTTTTATTTACATCAGTTATTTCGAGTTCTCCCCTAGATGATGGTTTTAAACTTTTAGCAATTTCAATTACATCGTTATCATAAAAATATAAACCTGTAACTGCCAAATTAGATTTAGGATTTCTAGGTTTTTCTTCAATGTTAATAATCCTGTTACCATCATATTCAATGACGCCAAAATCTTCTGGATTATTTACATGATAAGAAAAAATTGTTGCTCCTTCTTCTCTTTCAGTACCTCTTTCTAAATGTGTAGAAAAATTTTCTCCAAAAAATATATTATCTCCCAGAATTAAACATACATTTGAGGATCCAATGAATTTCTCACCTAATATAAATGATTGAGCAAGTCCATCAGGCGAAGGTTGTACTTTATATGAAATATTTAAACCAAGCTGACTTCCGTCACTCAAAAGGTTTTTATAATTTTCTAAATCATTTGAATTCACGATTATCAAAATCTCTCTAATTCCTGCCGTCATTAATACTGATAATGGATAATAAACCATGGGTTTATCATATATAGGCAAAAGTTGTTTTGAAGTTGCTAAAGTTATTGGAAAAAGTCTAGAACCCCTACCACCTGCTAAGATTATCCCCTTATACATAATGATTATTTGCCTTCTTTATAATTGGTTAAATACCATTTGACTGTTTTAAGCATTCCACTATCGAAATCTTCATTTGGACACCAATTAAGTTCGCTCTGTATTTTGCTGCAATCAATTGCATATCTTTTATCGTGTCCTGGTCTATCTTCTACAAATTTAATAAGCTTACTATAAGATGTATATTCTTCAGAATTAATAGGGTAAATATCATCTAAGATTGCGCAAACTTTCAAAGCAACATCTATATTTTTTACTTCATTAATACCGCCAATATTATATGTTTCATTATCTTTTCCCTCTATTAATATCTTATGAAGCGCAACAACATGGTCCTCAACATAAAGCCAGTCCCTAATTTGACTTCCATCACCATATATAGGAATGGATTTATGGTTTAGCGCACTTTGAATTATTGTTGGAATAAGCTTTTCATCATTTTGATAAGGTCCATAATTATTAGAACAATTAGATATCACTGTTGGTAATCCATATGTTCTCGCCCATGATCTCACTAAATGATCTGATGAGGCTTTACTAGCTGAATATGGTGAACTCGGATTGTATGGTGTGTTCTCAGTAAATTGAGGGTCGCTCTTTTCAAGATCTCCATAAACTTCATCAGTAGAAATATGATGAAATCTATAAAAATGAGGATTAGCTTCTCTAAGATAATCTAAAGATATATTCAACAAATTAAAAGTTCCTATAATATTTGTTTCCATGAATTTGTTTGGATTTTTAATAGAGTTATCAACATGCGACTCAGCAGCGAGATGCATAACAGAATCAGGTTTAAAGTTTGCAAATATCTCCTTTAATGATGCATTATCAGTTATATCAACTTTTTTATGCTCATAATTATTATTTGAATCAAATTGACTCAAAGAATCATTAGAGGCATATGTCAATTTATCAATATTAAGAATATGATAGTTTTCAAAATTATTTAAAATATATCTAATTAGAGCTGAGCCGATGAAGCCAGAACCACCTGTAATTAAAATTTTCATATTAATTCATTATAATTTGTATTTGCAGAATTGATGGTATTTTGCAAAGCAACCTTCCATGAATCAATATTTAAATCAAAAGAATTCTCTATCTTAGTAGTATTTAGAACTGAATATTTTGGCCTTTCTGCTGGAGCATTATATTTTTTTGATGAAATCGGGAAAATCTCACAATTAGAAGAAGTTAAGTGTAAAATTTCTTTCGCAAATTCATACCAACTACATGATCCACTATTACAGAAATTAAAAATACTTTTTTCTTGAGTATAAAAGTCAAATTTTTTTGAGTGTATTATTTTAAAGATACTTTTAACTAAATCATTTGCGCTTGTAGGAGACCCGATTTGATCATTTATAACATTTATGGAATTTTTAGTTTTAGAGAGTTTGATTATCGTTTTCATAAAATTATTTCCAAAAATTGAATACAACCAACTAACTCTTATTATCATGCTTGGAAGGATGGATTTTTGAATTATTTCCTCTCCCAATAGCTTGCTCTTTCCATATCTTGAAATAGGATTTGGGATATCTGTTTCTTTTATTGGTTTAGAAAAATTACCATCAAAAATATAATCTGTACTTAAGTGAATAATTCTTGTATCTGGTTTATGTAGCTCTAATGAATTGCAGATATAACCTATCGAATACCCATTTATAATTTTTGCATGCTCAAAATTCTTTTCTGCTTCATCAACATTTGTATATGCTGCACAATTGATGACAACATCAAATCTATTATTAATGAAAAAACTATCTACATTTTCAGAGGATGAAATATCTAATGCATTTTTATCACAAAAATAAATATCAGAGGATTTGATAGATTTCTTTAAATTAAAAATTTGATTTCCTACTTGTCCATTGGAACCAATTACCAAAACTTTCATTTTAGAAAAATAGATTTATTCAATATTTACAACAAAAGGTTGTCTTAATTTAATCTTTTTGTTGAAAAGATCTAATACAAAAACAATTAAACAAGATATGAGAAAACCTAATGCAGTTAACATAATACAAATAAAAGCTCTTGATGGTCTTGATCTCTCATGTGGAATATATGGAGAGTCAACGACTTCAAATATATAATCATCAGATATGTTGGCATACATTTGTTTTTGAATTTTGTTTTCCAGTAGTTGTGAAATAACTCTTCTTAATTCAGAACTAGAGGTTTTATTTAATTCGTCATTTAAATAGGTCACTTCTTGATTTATTTTCTGTTCTTCAATTTCTTTCATATACTTGTTTAATTCTCTAAACATTAATTCAGCCCACTCTTTTGCAATTATAGGTGATTTGTGTTCGATAGATATATTTACAAAACCACCAACTTTTTCTTGAAATATTTTCATATGTTGTGTCGTAAATCTTTTATGCGCATTAAGAAAAATTGGCTCAAAAAGCCATTTATTTGATTTTGAATCAAATATGGTTTGGTCATATAAATTTAACCTTTCATTTGGGCTGTATGAATCATAAGCCATGAGATTCTTCTTAAAATCGTTATCTGCGTAAAGTTTCTGAAAAAAATCCTTAGATGTAGCATGCTTCATAGCAAGAATTGCTTCTTCATCTGGATTCAACCCAAGACTTCCACTAATAGTTCTTAGACCTCCTAACATACCTAAGCCGGTAGAAAATGAGGGTTCGTTTTCTTGAACTGATTTTAAAACGATAGTTGACGTAAAAATTGGTGACAAAGACAATGCAATGAATACAGAAAAAATAGCGCAAATAGAGGTAAATGACGCAATAAAAATCTTATTTTTTAAAAATAATTGGAACAAAGATATGATACTTAGTTCTTTATGAAGAATATTACTTGAATTCGTGTCCATTAGCTAAGTTATTTTAAACGATGATATTGTTTTTAGATAGAAAATCAGAATATTAATTATCTAAAATTTAGTTATACAATTAATTTAAAACATATAAAGAGAATTTTTTTTTATAAATTTTAAAGATGGATATCTTTTTTACGAGAAATTTAAAAAAGACTAATTTAATGTATTTTTAATGCTAAAAATATTTTCACCCTTAATATTAAAATCTCTATCAAGTTCTGATACTGTCTTTAAAAAATTAGCAGAGGTTCTTTGTTTAGGCAAAAGCCAATCATGAAGCTCAATAATTACCATTGGAATTTTTTTAAGCCAATCAGTATTCATGCTAAATAAATTTTCCTCGCCACCTTCAATATCAATCTTTACGATAAAGGGAAAAAACTTATCGTCTGGATAGTCTTGTAAGATGGTTTGAATAGACACTAAATCAATATTCTTGGAATTATTTTTATGGTTTGTAATTCTGAAAGAGTTGTTATCTGCATCAGGATTAGCAATAGCTCCAAATCCGTCCTCTCCTGCAATACCTTTATTCAATAGATCCGCATCTATTGAATTTAGTTCTATATTTTTCTTGCTATGATCTAAGTTATTTTTGTCAATTTCAATACCAACAATTTTTGAGTTTGGGTATGTGAGACTAAAATAGACACAGCTAGCTCCTGAATTACTACCACAATCAATAATGAGGGGCCTTTTGCCTTTTTTCATCTCATCATTCATGTATTTTTCTAGATCTTTTTTTCTTGAATCGCTATAAATATTTTCAAGCAAAGAAAATTGGTTATCTAAAAAAACTTGCCAACTTGTTCCCCAATCTGTCTCATCCCTATTTAATGTAAGGAATCTCTTCTTGTTTAATCTATCAAACCAATATTGTTTTTTAAAAAAAGGTGGGGAAATTAACAAGAATCTTTTTTTTAATAAAAAAAATTTTATTACAGATAAGATCCATACTAAATATTTTTTCATAAAACTATAAGCCTCTATTTTTTGTTAAATTTAAAAAATATTTTTATCAATTTCTTCTCGAGGATATCGTATAAATGAGCATCCAATGTTGACCATCTTAAACGATACTTTTGTTTTTAGACAGAAAATCAGAATATTGATTATTTAAAATTATTATCATAAAAATCTATTAATTCATTTGGTAAACGATAATTACTATTTAATTTGTTTTTACTGATTGAATTTGACAGCTTATTATCTTCGTCATTGAAAATACCAAAATCATATTTATGCAAAATTAAAAAAAACTCTTTTTGTAAATCACTAAAATTTTCAAAGTCAAAACGGCTAATAATTTGATAAAAACTTATTTCATTCTCTATTGCAAAATGCATTAACGTTGCAGCCGAATTATCAAAAATTAAAATATCGCTTTTTTCAATGAGCTCTTCAGACCTAGAAGCAGTTTCCATTAAATTGTAGTCATCCCTTCTGAGGCCCTCATAAAGCGATGATTTTACAGGGTGAGAAAGATTTGAGTATTTGATATCACTGTTATTTAGTTCATTAAAAATGTAAAGCTTAGATGTTTTGTTTATAGATTGATAATACTGAAAAGGTAAGGAAAAAAAGTCTAATGTGGGAATAATAGAATCTTCTATCCAAAGAATTCTTGTGATCGCGTTCTTATTATTTTTTATTTTATTGAATCTTCTTTGAGGTTTATTTTCTTCAGAAAAACCCCAGCCATAAAATTTTTTACAAAGCTTTTTTTCGTAGTATTCCCAGTAATTTATCTTATAAATACCATACCCACCACCGTGAGCATTTCCAGTAATATCCAACCTATTATCTAATAAAAATAATTTTTCATATCCTGAATATTCTAAGAATGAAGCAGGTGATCCAACTACATTCAATGATTTTTTAAAATAGTTTTTAACTTTATTTGAATAGTATACTTTTGGTAATTTTTTATTAATTAAAATAATTTCATCTTTTGAAAATTCATTAGCAAATAAAGCGCCGAATAAATTTTTTAATTTGTTTTCTAGCTTCTGATTTTTAATCAAGGGTATTGAATGTATAAATATAAAAGAAACTCTATTTATAAATTTATTGATATAGTTATCAAGTGCTGCACCAGGAATATATATCTTATTTACAAAGAAATTTAAAAAAAAATAAAAAAAATTATTTTCTTTATTACTTTTTATTTCTGTTCCTCGACTTAAATCAGAAAACTCATATAGATAGCTAAACCTAAGAGGATTGCTAAGGCTCCCATTCAAGAAAGACTTTAAGCCTGACTTACCATAAGCTTTTTGAATACAGAAGATATTAAATATCCAGTATTCAATTGAATAAATTAATTTATCCTTGTTTGGATAGTCTGCGTAAATATTTTCTAACTCAGATCTATATTTTTTAAACTCCGACAAAAATACATCATGATTAAGCTTTGGATCTAAGTTACTTATATCCATTGATAGTTGTCTTTTCATAAAAATTAATAATAAATTAAATTTTTTTTAAACTTGAGAAATCTCTTGAAATAAATAATTTCTCTAAATAATGATCATCAGTGAGTGATAGGATTTCCCTAAAATCATTTGAGTCTATTAAATTAAATCTCTTAACTAAATTTTTTGTTAATTTAAAATTGAACAAAAAATCATGATTTGCAAGTGAAAGACAAATTTCTTTTTCATTTATAAGATTATTATCTTTTCTAGTTAACTTATGATAATTTTTATTTTTGTATGCATCCTTTTCAAGATAAAAATTAAACCCCTCAATAACACAATCAAATACCTTATACTCTTTGATAAGAAATCTTAGAATTCTTTGGAGAGCCATCTCACTTTGTATATATCCTGATTTATGAAGATCGATCACATTAAATCCTTCAGGAAGATGCTCTTGCATTGTTGTTACATAGATTTTTTTATACCTTGCTTTAAGTTCTTTTTGAACCTTATAGTTATTATCAACAGCAAACATAAAATAATAAGAATTTAAAAAAAGTAATTCTTCATTAAAAGAGTCGAGTATTTTTGGATATGGTTTTGTATGAATTAAGGTGTAATCTGAATATTTAGGGTTAGGTGTATTTGTGGCACTAGGGCCATAAATATAAAATTTTTTTGGCTCGATAATGCTCTCATTCAAGGGGAGTTTAATATTTTCGTCTTCATTGATTACCGCTAAATAATGCAAAGCTCCAGATTTATCTTCTTCGCTGGCTGATTTTTTTGAGACAAAATCAGCCCATTCTTTTTTTATAATATTTGCACTTTTGTAATCAAGATTGGACAAATTTTTTAAATATGAGATTCTGAAAAGATTGATCTTCAGTATGTATTTTATATAGCTATTTTTTTTTAAAGGTTGAATTTTGTATATAAAAGATATTAATACTTCAGAAATACTTAATCCAAAAACCCTAACCAAGTATCTAATAATTACCCTGTATATTTTTATTTTTGTTGCGAGATTGTAATGAATATTCTGATTATCATAAATTTCTCTAAAATATTGTTTCATTTAGGTTAATTTATAAATAAGTAAGTAATTTGCATATTGAAATCTATGTTTTATATTTTTCTTGAGCTAACTCCATTAGTTAAAGTTATTATTCCATCGTCAGCGCCTTCATGAGCATATCCTGTAATATTGGCTCCACAACCCAAAGTCTCGTTATCAGGATGAGATGCTATAACAAGTATTTTTACTTTCATTAATTTAATCTGGAAAACCCAGTATGACAGATGTCTCCATCTAATAAATCGTTAATATTTTTTCCTTCTTCACATTCTTTTATTTTACTAAATATTACATCTAGTTCATTTATATACTCATCAACTAAATTTTCAGTATGGTTAATGCATACATACACAGTTGTATTGGCTAAAAAACTCTTTTTAAGCATTTCTTGAGTTATTAAAGTTTTATATGCCAAATGATTCTTGCTATTAAAAGTGAAAATAGGAAGCGCAGAAATGCCTGATATTTTTATACCAATATCATGCTTTAAAGCAAGATCATTCCATTTTAATTTTATTCCTTTACCTATTTTTGATATTTGATTCCAGGATTTTTCTCTCTCCATGACTTCAAGTGTTTTTAAAGCAGCAGATGGTCCAATCCTTTCAGTCCAAAAAGTACTACTAATAAATGAATTTTGAGCAGCTTGCATAACATCTTCTTTTCCAACTATGGCAGTTATGCCATAACCGTTGCCTAATGCTTTTCCATACATTGCAATATCAGGCTCCACATTAAACTTTTTATAAATACCGCCATACGTTTCTCTGAAACCCGTTGTACATTCATCAAAAATAAGCACAATGCCTTTTTTTGTTGCAAGATCCCTTACATTTTGTAGAAAATTGTCTTCAGGGCCTTCATTTCTTATCACTTCCATTTTAATAACACCAATATTATGGTCATTTACTATTCTCTCAAGTGCTCTAAAGTCGTTATATTGGAATGGGTAAACTGTTCCATTCAAGCTTTTGGGAACACCTTGAGTATCAAGTCCAGAAAGCAGATGAGAATCAAGACCATCTTTTGATTGCAAATTTGTAGCTAAGTACCAGTCATGCCATCCATGATAACCACATATTGCAACATTATCCTTGCCTGAAGCAGCACGAGCAATTCTAACAGCAACCGCATTAGCCTCTCCACCAGTTCTAGCAAATCTAACCATGTCTGCCCATGGATTAATTTCAATAAGTTTTTCTGCTAGATAAACTTCTTCAGGGCAGTTAAGGGTTGACATATTACCTTGTTGTACAGTTTCCTTAACAGCTTCATCAACTTCATCATGTCCATAACCCAGAGTATTTGTACCAATACCCATTATTGACATGTCAACATACTCTTTTCCATCCAAGTCCCAAACTTTGCAACCTTTTGATTTACTAAAGTATGATGGCCAAATATTGGGAAGAAACATTTCAGGTCTTTTTGAAAGCAACATAGTTCCCCCCGGAATAATCCTTTTTGCTCTTTTATAAAGTTTTTGCCCCTTTCCCATAACTGAACCTTGATTCCGTTCTATATGACTATTATCAAACATTAAAACATTTTTTTTATGTAAATTTAATACATCTTTCCATGAAAATAGTATATTTGGTTTAAAATAATTGAATATCTCTTCGATTACTTTAAAGTCATCCTCTTCATCAACTGTCCACCTGAGGTTTGAATAATCTTTTAAATAAGAAAGGTTAAGTTGATTTACTTCATTATTTCTTATAAAAGGAGTTACATGCTCCAAATCGTAATCAAGAGTTGCTGTCTTGTATGCTTTTTTAAGTGATTTGAAAGACATTACTTCAACATCGAGGCCATCTGGAAAAGTAGGCGGATTAGTATTAGATGCATATTCTAAATTATTATCTAAAAAAAGATCTATAACATCATCAACTACCTTTGAATCTATTAGAGGACAATCGCCTGTAATTCTTACAACAATATCTGCATTATATTTTGCAGCAGTAAGATAAAATCTCTCCAAAACATTGTTCTCGCTTCCCTTTTCAACAGAGTAGCCCAAAGACCTAACGTAGTTGACAAGGGGATCATTTACAATATTTTCTGAGGTTGCTAAGATAATTTTCTCTATTTTTTTGCTGAGTGAAAGTCTTTTTAACAAAATACCTATCAAAGGAGTGCCATTAATATCCCTCATTACTTTTTTGGGCAACCTTGTTGATCCCATTCTTGCTTGAACAATAGCAACAATATTCACAAAAGACTCCACTTTGTTGGATTTATTAAGTATTCATCATTACAACTCATATCACACAAATTATTGTATTTACTTTGAAAATTATATTCGCTAACTTCTTTGAACTGTTCTACATTATCAACACCAAAAATTACTTTATCAATTTCGTTAAAAGAACATGAAAACTGTATGCAGGTTTCCATTTTATTCATATTACTTTGCTCCACGGTCTTATCCCATAAAGCAAAAAGATTTGCCCATTTAATAAATTTAGTAGGAATATCCTTTAAGTCCATTAAAAGCAATCCTTGTAAGAAGGTCGACCTTGTATGAATCTCAATATTAGCTTGATGTAATTTATTCATCCATCCTGAAGTTTTAAGACGCGTATCAAATACATTGAATGGTGATTGGACAATATCAATATCAAAATTCGGCACAATATTATCTAATTCGCTGGGTGAATAAATTGAAATGCCAATCTTAGAAATGATCCTTTCTTTCTTCAAGATAGAGAGTGCCTCATAAATCTTCTTGCCATCAGGACCATTTAAATCAGACGCTTTATGAAGAAGAACTCCATATATTTTATTTTGGTTTAATCTTTGAAGTGAAAGTTCTACTTCTTTGCGTATCCAAGAATGAGTATTCTTTTTTAGTGAGGGAATATTAGATATTTTTGTAATAACATCGAAAAAATCAAGATTTTCTTTTCCTAATTTTTTTTCACTTGAACCATAGGCAATAGCAGTATCAAGTGTTGTAATTTTGCTTAATTTAGCCAGCTTTAATATTTCAGATATGCTCTTTTGAGGAAAGATTTTTTTAGAATTATTTGCAATTCCATAGTTCATACCAAATTGAACGGTGCCAAGTGCCAATTTATTCATTTATCTTAGAAGAGAATGAATTACATATATAACTTTTTTCCTGGTCTTCACTTTTTAAAGTATTCCCATTTTTTCTTTATTTTTGTCTAGCCATTTCTGTAACTGTTCTGATGACATCCAGTCAGAATTAGTTTTACTATTGTATGTAAATGTTGAATCAACTTTTTTTCCATCTTGAATCCTATCTTCATCATCTGACCAATTATTGATTACTGGAAGTATTTTATAATAATCATCGTACTCGTATGTATATGGGGAGTCTTCTTCTCCAATCATTTGCTCATGAAGCTTTTCTCCAGGTCTAATACCAATAATTTTTTGCTCTGCATCAGGAGCAATTACTTTCGCTATATCTGTAATTTTCATAGAGGGTATTTTTTTTACATATATCTCACCACCAATCATATCCTCAAAGGCCTTTATTACTAGATCTACTGCATCCTCAAGAGAGATCATAAACCTTGTCATCCTCTTATCAGTTATAGTAACGATGCCAGATTCTTTTATAGAATTAAAAAAAGGTATGACTGAACCTCTAGAGCCCATGACATTACCATATCTAACAACTGAAAATCTAGTTGGATGTTCTCCAGAATAGGCATTGCCCGAAACAAATAATTTATCAGATGTCAATTTAGTGGCTCCATATAAGTTTATAGGGCTGCTTGCTTTATCTGTTGATAATGCAACTACTTTTTTAACCCCCATATCTATAGAGGCATCTATTAAATTCATAGCGCCATTCACATTTGTTTTGACACATTCAAAAGGATTATATTCTGCCGTAGGTACAATTTTAGTAGCTGCAGCATGAACAACATAATCAACACCAGTTAATGCTCTATATAATCTATCTTTATCACGAACATCGCCTATAAAAAATCTTATTCTACTTTCGTTTTCATATTTTTTAGCCATTTCCCATTGCTTCATCTCATCTCTTGAAAATATTATTATTTTCTTAAAATCAAATTTCTCAAACATTGATGGAACAAAGACATTGCCAAAAGATCCTGTCCCTCCAGTAATTAATATTGTTTTGTCTTCAAACATTTTTGACTCCTATTGGTAAAACAACTTTTGCAGTATCTCATTATTCAGAAATTTTTTTAATTCGTCGAACCGACTTAAACATAGCAAGCAATATTTTATAATTTGTATACAGTATTTTATTAAAACGGGATTCATCCTCTCTTTCCTTCAATTCAAAAGGTATTTGACGAAACTGAAAGCCATTTTTCACACCAAAGAAAGCTAATTCCGTTCCAAATGAACCATAAGAATCAAAATGGCCTAATAGATCGTATATCTTCATTTTGTATGCTTTGATACCGCATAATGGATCCTCGATTCCATAAAATAATCTTGCATAACAGGAAAAGATATATTCTGATGCTCTTTGCTGAAAGCTTCTTATTCCAATCACCATATCAACTTCCCCATTAATTTCAGATAAAAATTTTTCTATTAAAGATGTATCATGCTGACCATCTCCATCAATTGTAATAGCTATTTTACACCCCAAATCACTTGCATAGGCAAAGCCAGAATCGATTGCCTTGTCGTACCCAAGATTAGTCTTATGTCGAACAACCTCAGCACCAGCATTGCTTGCAAGCTGCGCTGAATTATCAGTTGATCCATCATCTACAACTATGACTCTTCCTGAGGGCAAAACAGACTGAACAATATTTGCTATAGTATTTGATTCATTCAATGTTGGTATGATAATTGCTACTCTATGTCTGTCCATCTAATATATTCTCCCTCTTGCAAGTCTTTTGTAATCTTCTTGCCAATAAGCTCCTTCAATCTATAAGGCTGAATACCATCTTCTGGAATTGGTCTAAGAGGAATGAGGTTATCTTCAGTAAGGATCGAGCCATGTTGCATAGCTGTCTTTGCACATAATGCTCTGCGTTGGATAATGACAGTGTCTTGCTCATTATCCTCTACAACTTTCTGACCATTTCCAAGAGCAGATTCAAGCTCTCTTGTCCTTTCAATCATTTCGAGCCAGGAACCTGGATTCATAGAAAATAAATGATCAGGGCCATCTCTCGAATTATCATCGGTATAGTGCTTCTCAATGACTCTGGCTCCCATTGCCACAGCCCCTAACACGGTTGTATGGCCTGGTGTATGGTCGCTTAACCCCAAAACAATACCAGGAAATTCTTCTTTAAAAGTATTTAAAACATTTAAATTTATGTAATTAAAATTATCATGGCTAGCCGTATAGTTAGTATTGCACTGCATTAGACAGAACTCTTGATTTAACTCTAATCCCACATTAACGGCCTGCTGAACCTCAGACAATGTAGAAGCCCCACTTGCAAGAATATATGGCTTATTCTTTGATGCGATATGATGAATGATTTCATGCCATGTTAGATCACCTGATCCAATCTTAAACGCACAAACAAAAGGATCAACCTTATCGACAAGTTCAAGGGAGTAGGGGCTAGTAAAAAAATCAATGCCAGCGTCATCTGCAGCTTTTTTTAGCTCTGCTGTCCAATCAAATGGAACAGATGCATCTTCATAGACTTCGAATACTGATTTTTCCCATTTAGATTGGTGAGATTTTTGCGAGCCAAGACTTTTAAAGCCAAAATCGCTAACAATAGTTTTCGCTTGAAAATGTTGAAACTTGGCAGCATTTGCCCCTCTTTCAGCGCATTGGTATATCAAATCAATGGCTCTACTAAGATCACCGTCATGACTGGCTGCAATATCAGCAATAAAATATGTCGGATAATCCGAGCCAATTTTATTGCCGTTTATTTCTATTACGCTATTTGGCTTTTTCATAATATTCCTCTGCTATACATGTAATTTCTTTCTTCAAGGTAGGTAATTGTATATTAAATATTTGTTCAAAAGGAGTTGAGTCCATCCTCATATCAAATGGCCTAGGAATTTTTGAGACTTGGACATCAGCAGCGTTAACTTTGGTCATAAATGCACAATCTAAACCAACTTGATTTACAAAAAAATAAGCAAAATCTGCCTTGCTCATCCCCTCTCTAGAACCAAGATTTGCCAGTCCAATTGGACCCTTTTCTATAATCATATTGATATATTTAGCTAGAGTCCGCATCGAGAGAGGAGAAAATTTTACATCTTGAAAAACTGAAATATCATTTTTATTTTTAGCTGATTCATATACCCAGTCCGTAAAGCTCGAGCGAGCACTAGTGAGGCTCAAGCCAAAAAAATTTGTTCTGAGAATGCTTACATTCTTAAGCGACATTGCTGCAAGTTCGCCAGCATACTTAGAAAATGCATAAAAATTTTTAATATTAACCTCATTAATTTTACTGGGTATTGGTGAGTCATACATATGATCTGTTGAGATATGTATAAGATGGCTATTTGGATTATCTATTGTAAAATATTCTTTCATGTTTTCGATAATCTTGACATTAGATAAATACGCATCCTGAGGATATTCTTGACAATAATCAACGTTGGTCAGGCCAGCTAAATTAATAACGACGTCTGGATTTATGGATCGCAGCATTTCCAATACTTCAGATTCTTTTGATAGATCAGCATAATAAGGAGTTCTGCCATTCCTTGCATGGCAATAAATATTAAGCTCATTTTTTCGAAAGAAATCTTGCAAGGTCGACCCAAGGAGGCCTGAGGATCCAAGAATCATAATCTTTTTAGACATCAAACCTATATAGCCCCAAGATTATATATATTAAGATTAATCCACGACTTTACCTTTTGCTCTGACATCCAGTCAGAATTAGTTTTACTATTAAATGTAAATGTTTTTTTGTCTTTAAACATTTTTGGTTCCTATTAGTAAATTATGACCTTCCGTATTTATCATCATATCTTTTAATATCATTTTCATCTATTTTTTCGCCAAACTGAACTTCGATCATCAATGCTGTGCTAGTTCCAATATTTTTTATTCTATGTTTTGCGCCTCTTTTAATGAAATCATAATCATTTGATTTTAATACTCTTGTTGAACTTCCATTGATAATTTCTAGGCTCCCTTCAATAAGTATACAATGCTCATCTCTATAATTATGAGATTGATATGAAATCTCTTCATCAGCATCGATAAGAATTTTTTTAACTAGGAAATTAGGCTCCTTTAATAAGTTCAAATATGAGCCCCAAGGTTTTTTTGTGAAATTTTTGTAAGAATTAAAAACATCAATTGCCTCTTTAAAAAGATTTGAGCTTGATTGAGTCTTGCCACCACCAACATCAAAAACTAACTCAATGTTATTTTTTTCACATATCCTTTTTTCTGGTATATCAAAATCATTTTTTCTGTCTCCACCATTAGCAAAATACTTAATATTAAAAGATTTATCAGCAGCCAGGGCTCTTATAGATTCTGAAACAGAATCATCTTTATCAATTGAAAGAAAAACACTTTCTACATTTTTTAAATTTTTAATAATCTCAGCCCTTTCAATGCTTGGTATTAAGTAGAAACCTTTTTTTTCTATGAGAAATTCATCAGAGTTAACAATAACTATCACTTTACCCATTTTGGATGCTTCATTAATTAAATTCAGATGTCCTAGATGAATTGGATCAAATCCACCGCTTACAACTACATGAATATCTTTAGAACTCACTACAACTAACTATAATCCTGAGGTTCCCACCTTCCACGATAATTCATGACTGTATCCTCTTCAATGGATTGATATCCATTTCCTTTGTCTATTATGGAATCAGAAGCGATGTTGATATTTCTACACATCTCTTTAAATTCTTTAGCATCTAGAGCAAACTTGTTATCTCTTCCAGGCAGATCTTTATCGATTGTAAAATGTTTTTCAACAACTGTTGCACCATTCAGTATAGCAAGAGCTGGAATTATGGTGCTTTGTGTATGGTCACTGTAGCCAACAGATGTATGCATTTCTTTTAACCAATTTATTCTATTTAAATTTGCGTTTTCTTCATCACATGGATATGAGGAAACACAATGCATTAAATTAAAATCAGCACTACCATTTTTTAAAATTTGCACTGCCTGTTTAACATCATCTTCTGTGGAAGCTCCAGCTGAAAAGTAAATATACTCAAAGTGAGTTGAACAAAATTCTATTAGTTTTTTATTGGTTGTTTCATGAGATGGAATTTTAATTTTTTTTATTCCAAGATCTGACATAACTTTAGCTCCAATTGTACCAAATACACTAATTAAAAAATTGCATCCTATTTTGTTAGACATCTTCTCTAAATCTGTAACTTTTTCTTCTGTTAGTGCAGCTTTGTTATAAATCTCTCTTCTTCCATCTGTATCCCAAACACCACTTTTTAAGTGAGCAGGATCCCAGTACTGGAATTTAACAGTATTAGCACCATTTTCTTTAGCACTTTTTATCATTTCTTTAGCAAGAGTGTTATCACCCATATGATTCCAGCCAATTTCAGCGATAATTTCAATTTTATTCATTTTAATCATAATATATTAATGGTACCCGGAGCCGGACTTGAACCGGCACGAAGTTGCCTTCGAGGGATTTTAAGTCCCTTGTGTCTACCAATTCCA
>MDTA01209872.1_pt1 | contig 24250 bp, 24 predicted proteins | sample 811151 | NCBI WGS metagenome assembly MDTA01 (sample SAMN05326648, study PRJNA326480) | marine metagenome | isolation source: seawater | place: Indian Ocean: South | collected 2010
AGAAAAGATTAAAACAAAATTTAATTTCTGAAAATACTAAAAATGAATTTAAAACTCTTGAATTGAAAGATATTTCTTTTAAGTACGATGATAACAAAATTCTTGAAAAAGTGAGCTTTAAAATTGATCTGGGTGAAAAAGTTTTGATTAAAGGACCATCTGGCTCAGGTAAAACAACATTAATAAATTTAATTACAGGTCTTTTATCACCTGAGTCAGGACAAGTACTAATTGACAGTGTACCTTTAAATAATAATTTCCTTCAATCTCTTACAGCTTACATTCCACAGCAAACATTTATTCTAGATGATTCAATTACAAAAAATGTAGCCTTTGGTTTAAATGAAAAAGACATTGATCTAAGAAAAGTTAAAGACTCCCTTTTTCAGGCAAATTTGAAAAAATATGTTGATTCATTGGAAAACGGACTTGATACAATAGTTGGTGAAGACGGATCCCTAATATCAGGGGGGCAGAAACAAAGACTAGTTTTAGCGCGAGCCTTTTATTTTGATAAAAAAATAATCATATTGGATGAGTCAACAAACTCTTTAGATAAACAATCAGAAAAAATAATTCTCAAAGAGCTCCTCAAAAACTCAAAGAATAAAATTATAATTTTTGTGAGTCATCAAGATCACACCGAAATAAATTTTAATAAAAAATTAGTGATTGAAAGAAAATCAGTTAAGCAGACTGAACTGTAAATGAACAGCTTGATTATCATAACAATAATCATCATTTCCATTGCTCAATCAATATTTGGGGTGGGTGTTCTTCTTTTTGGAACTCCTCTTCTTCTTCTCTATGGATACGATTTTGTTCCAGCTCTTTATTTATTACTTCCAATATCAATATTCATAAGCTTACTACAAACCTTTAGTTTTATAAATAAAATTAAATTTGATTTTTTTTTGAAATTTCTATTTTTTTCTGTTCCTTTTGTAATTGTCTTTCTGTTTTTAGGAATAGCAAATAATTTTGAATTTGGATTATTTGTTGGGATTCTATTAATAATTATTTCTTTAAAGAAAAGACTAAGCTTATTTCGCTTTTTTTTTGATTTTATAGGAAAATTTGAAAGAACAAATTTTATGATAATGGGGATTTTACATGGCTTAACAAATCTTGGTGGGTCGCTATTAACTGCAATGGTTTTTAACAAGGATTTGTCAAAAAATGAAACTAGATCTACAATAGCAATATGTTATGCTGCATTTGCATTCTTTCAGCTATTTACGATTGTTTTTCTATTCAAAGATCAAGCACAAAATTATGAATTAGATTACAGCTTTATTCTCATTGGAGTTTTAGCTTTTATATTTTGTGAAAAATTAATTTTTATCAAAATTAATAAACAAAAATATGAAAATCTCTTTTCATTCTTTTTATTTGTATCGGGAGCTTCCCTTATTATCAAACAGATAGGACTATATTAATGTATGCTATTTGGCTCACTGGGCTTTCTGGTTCTGGAAAAACTACCATTGCTGAAAGATTGTCCGATTATTTTAAAAATGAAAATATTAAACATGAAATCCTTGATGGTGATGTATATAGATCTATTCTCTCACCGAATGATGGATATTCTGAAAAAGAACGAGATCTTTTTAGGTCAAAAGTTATATTCATTGCAGAGTTGCTTTTAAGGAATGAAATAGCATGTATAATACCATTATTATCTTCAACAAGAAAAATGAGAGATGACGCTCGAAAAAAACTAAATAATTTTATAGAAATCTATGTTAAGTGTCCACTAGATATTTGTTCTCAGCGAGATCCAAAAGGCCATTACAAAAAAGTTAAAGAAGGAAAGCTGAAAAATTTTGTTGGTATCGATTTACAATATGAGGAGCCCGTTGATCCAGAAATTATAATCGAGTCAAATAAACTAACAGTAGACGAAGCTGTCGAAAAAATAGTTAAGTATTTATTAGAAAAAAATAGGTAATGAATATTCTCAAAATAAATAACGAAAATCTACAAGATGCAATATATTTGTATTTAGGCATGTATGATCCATTAAATGGGTTTATGAATGAAGATGACTATTTAAAAGTAGTTAGTAGTATGAGATTAAATGATGGATCTATTTGGACATTGCCAATCACTCTAGATGTTTCATTGAATGAATTTTATAAAATTTCTAAACATTCGTTGGTTGAATTGAAATTTGAAGACAAGATAATTGGTAATATGAAGATTTCCGACACCTTCGAGGTTGATCAAAAAAAAGATGTGTTACAAATCTTTGGCACTGATGACTTAACCCATCCTGGAGTAAAAAAAGAGATTGAAAGAAGCCCCTTCAGGATAGGAGGGAATGTTATTATCACCGATAAAAAGCTACTGGATTCATCTATAAGTCCAAGTAAAACAAAAGCTATTTTTAAAAATAAAGGTTGGAAAAAAATATGCGGATTTCAAACAAGGAATCCCGTGCATAATGCACATGAATATCTGCAGAGATTTGCTTTAGATATTTGTGATGGACTATTTATTAATCCTTCAATCGGGTGGAAAAAAAAAGGAGATTTTTCCGTTAAAGCAATTAATAAAGCTTACGAGATAATGATCAATAATTATTTCCCTAAGCGCAAAGTTTATTATGAAGGGTATAAGGCATATTTTAGATATGCTGGACCTCGAGAGGCAATTTTTCATTCTTTGATCAGAAAGAATTTGGGTTGTACGCATTTTATAATTGGCAGAGATCACGCAGGTGTTGGTGGGTTTTATTCCCCGTATGCTGCACACAAACTTGCAAAAAAATTAATTGATAAAAACGATTTAGGAATAAAATTGTTGTTAATGAAAGAGCCTTATTTTTGTTTGAAATGTAACCAGGTTGCAACAGAGTCCCATTGTAAGCATAAAGAAAAAGATATAATTAAAATTAGCGGTACTGAAATTAGAGCTATGTTAAAAAAAGGACAAAACCCAGATGAAAGGTTCATGCGAAAAGATATTGCTAAAGAATTAATTAATTTGAACGAAAGTTTATTTGTTTGAGGTAATAATGAAAAGAATAATAGTAACAATTGGTCCATCAATATTTCAATCTGGAATTTATTTTAATCATCATGATAGCTATATTTATAGAATCAATGGTGCTCATAGCACTGATCAGTCTCTAGTTCAAATGACCAAATTAATTAGAGAAGAAATTAAAGATCCTAAAATTTTGATAGATTTACCTGGAAATAAAATAAGAACATCTAATATTCATACTCCAATCAAGGTAGTTAAAAATGAAAGCCTTACTTTAAATAGTCAAAACATAAATTTTCCTGACTTTTTGAATTATATCAAACGAGGGCAAACAGTTTATGCTGATGATAGTACTTTAAGATTTCAGGTTGAAAAAGTAAGTGATGACAAAATCATTTTTCTTTCATTCTCAAATGGATATTTAAAAAATGGTAAAGGGCTTCATGTGAGAGGAATTCATTCCAAAATACCATTTCTCTTTCAAGCTGACCTAGATCTAATCAATGCCGCAAATGAAGTAAAACTGGATTTTGTTGGACTATCTTTTGTAAGGAATAATTCTGATATCAAACATGCAAAGAAGTTAATTGACAATGGTATATCAGTTATTCCAAAGGTTGAAACACTATCAGCAGTTAAAAACATTGATGAAATTTTAGCCAACAATGAATATATACTAGTTGACAGAGGAGATCTTTCAACAGATGTTGGTCTAGAAAAAGTGCCAATTTTTCAAAATTACATCATTCAAAAAGCAAACGAGCACAAAAAAGGATATTTTCTCGCAACTCAATTTTTGAAAAATATGGAACTGAAACCACTTCCAACAATTGCTGAAATCAATGATCTTTATAATACTTTTTTGCTTCCAAATATTTCGGGTATTCAGCTATCAGAAGAAACAGCAGTTGGTAAATATCCTCAAGATTGTTTAGATGTTTTAAATCTTATGATAGATGAGACAACGAAAATTAAATCTATAGACTCAATAATTAAAAAACTTTAGAGTTATGCTATCTAAATCAAACATAGAGAAATATTATGATGAGAATACAAGGGAATCCGACTTGAGAAATCCCTATGTTTACTATTTAATTAGGCCTTTATCATTTTTGGTTATGCCTTTACTTGTAAGAATGAAAACACATCCAAATATTATTACAATCCTAAGGCTATTAATAGGCTTAGGATTATTTTTTCTTATATTAAGAAGATACTTTGAAGATACCCATTTTTTTATTGTTGCAATAATCTATACTTTTCTTGTTGTTCTTGACTACGTTGATGGAAATTTAGCTCGCTATTTTAAGCTCAAATCATTTTATGGTAAGATGTTTGATGGGTGGATAGATACATCCTTAGAAATAGGACTCTTCATTTCGATTGGGTATTTTTTAGGCGGACAAAGCCTGTTTTGGGGGTTATTCGTATCATTTATAAATTTATTTTGCATCTGGACGTCGCAAAGATACATGTATGTAGAAAACATAAAATTGCAATATCAAAAATCAAATAATGATATAAATAGCTCTTTTTCACAAAACCCTAAAACATCTCAAAAAATAATTAAATTTTTCTTTATAAGAATTGAAAATTTTAAAATAGTGTACTTCACTCTTTTGTTCATTTTGTGTTCGGTTTATGGATTTATTAATGAGTGGCATCGATATGGAGGTTTTTATCTAATCTTTTTTTCACTATTAGATTTTACAATAACAATAATTAAATCTTTAAAATCATTTAATATTAAATATGAATAGGCATCTATGAAGATTGTTGTGCAAGGACTAGGATTTGTTGGGGCGGCAATGGCAACAGCGATCGCAAGCAAGTCAAATGATAATCAGAAATTTGAAGTTATTGGAATTGATTTACCGAATGATTTAGGAAATATGAGAATTGATTCAATTAATATGGGTGAATTTCCATTTAAAACAAATGATAAAAAACTTGTATCTGAGCTTAAAAAATCTGTTGAAAAAGGATTTCTTAGAGCTACCAGTGATTCAAGCGTTTATGAAAAGGCAGATGTTGTGCTTGTAAGCGTCAACTGTGATTTAATAAAGCATAAAAATAATAAAATAATCGATTTAGAGGGTTTTAAAAAAAGTATCGGTGAAATCTCAAATATAATCGGAGAAGAAACATTAATTATTGTAGAGACTACTGTCCCTCCTGGAACATGTGAAAGAATTGTCTATCCTATTTTCGAAGAAACATTTAAAAATAGAAATCTTGATATTACAAAATTATACCTTGCCCACTCTTATGAAAGAGTAATGCCTGGAAAAAATTATTTAGACTCAATAATTAATTTTTGGAGAGTGTATTCTGGAATCAATAAAGAATCTGCCGATCGCTGTGAGGCTTTCCTAAAAATGTTCATAAACACTAAAGACTATCCACTCGTTAGGCTTAGCAATACAAACGCCTCTGAAACCTCCAAGCTGCTAGAAAATAGTTATCGTGCAGTTAATATTGCTCTCATGGAGGAGTGGGGAAGATTTGCTGAGGAAATTGGTATTGACATTTTTGAGATTGTTGATGCAATAAGAATGAGACCAACTCACTCAAATATTAGACAGCCAGGCTTTGGAGTGGGTGGATACTGTCTTACAAAAGACCCATTGTTTGCAAAAATTGCAGCAAGAGATATTTTTAAAATTGATGGACATAGCTTCACTTTTTCAACTCAGTCAGTTGATATAAACTCCAAGATGCCAAAAGTTACATTAAAGAAGATAAAAGAACATTTCAATGGTAATATGAAAGGTAAGAATATTTTATTAATGGGCGCTACTTACAGACAAGACGTTGGAGATACTAGATTTTCACCAAGTGAGTATTTTGCAAAAGACCTATTGAAAATGAACGGCTACCTTACAGTATGCGACCCCTTAATAAATTACTGGGAAGAGATGCAAATGAAAGTAGAAAATGAAATTCTAGATTTTTCTCAATTTGATGCTGTGGTTTTTGCTGTTGCTCACAAGGAATTTAGTAAAATAGATTTTTCAGATATATCGCTTAGCGATAATACTCTCATCTTTGATGCAAATAATGTTCTTACAAAAACCCAAACTGAATATTTAAGAAGTAGTAAGTTGAATTACGCATCTATAGGTAGGGGCTAATGAAAAAAGTTTTAATAACAGGTGGTGCTGGATTCATTGGATATCATCTTGCTAAAAGGCTAACCCATAGAAATTACAAAGTTGAAATTCTTGATAATTTTTCAAGAGGTGTAAATGATTCTGCTCTTTCTGATTTATCAAAAAAAGTTAAGCTTATTGAATTTGATTTATTAAAAGAAGGAATTAATAAGCTCGATAAAGATTACGCTTACATTTATCATCTTGCTGCCATTGTGGGTGTTGGCAACGTATTAAAATCTCCATATGGCGTTTTAGATAAAAATGTTTCACTGCTTAACAAGGCTATAGCTCTTGGTCAAAATCAAAAAAATCTTTCCAGGTTTATATTTACATCAACTAGCGAGGTGTACGCTGGCACTTTAAAATATTATGGACTTGAGTTTCCAACATTAGAATCCACACCATTGACAGTGGGTGAGTTAAGTCAAAGTCGAACAAGTTATATGTTGTCAAAAATTTATGGTGAGGCAATGGTCTTGCAATCAAGCTTACCAACTACAATTGTTCGTCCCCATAATTTTTATGGTCCAAGAATGGGTCTGTCTCATGTAATTCCTGAATTAATGAAAAAAATTATTGAATCAAAATCAGATCAATTAGATGTTTATTCTGTAGATCATAAAAGAACATTTTGTTATATCGACGACGCCGTTAATGCAATTACGTTGCTTGCAGAATCCAACAATTCAGTTGGCAAAGCATATAACATTGGAAGCGATGATGAAGAAATTAAAATGAGCGAACTATCTCAAAAAATCATGAAAATAATCGATAAGGTTTTAACTATTAATCCCCTGCCTTCTACTCCGGGATCTCCTGAGCGCCGATGCCCTAGTATTGAAAAATTGAAAAAAGATACTGAATATAAAAGTCAATACCCGCTTGATGATGGCTTAAAACAAACATTCAACTGGTATCATGAAAATATATTTTCTGGAAAGGAGCTATCGGCATTATGATACCCTTAAGTGTACCAAATATTAGTGGAAAAGAATGGGAATACGTTAAAGAATGTCTGGATACAGAGTGGGTTTCTTCAGCGGGTAAATATGTAGATAAATTTGAAAGAGACGTTGCTAAATATGTTAATTCAAAATATGCTGTAGCTTGTACGAATGGAACTTCGGCGTTACAGGTAAGCCTGAGGCTTGCTGGGGTTAAAGACGAAGATGAAGTAATAGTTCCTAGTTTAACATTCATTGCGCCTGTAAATGCTATAAGGTATAATAATGCTCATCCAATTTTTATGGATTCCGATCAATATTATAATATTGATATCATCAAGACTGTAGATTTTATTAAAAACAAAACTCACTTTAAAAATGGCTATACCTTTAACAATACAACTAAAAAACGTATTGCAGCTATTATACCTGTACATATGTGGGGAAATGCAGTTAATCTCGATGATTTAACTCCAATTTGTGAGGAAAGAAATATATCTATTATTGAAGATGCGAGCGAAAGCTTAGGTTCTTGCTACAAAGAAGGAAAGTACAAGAATCACTTTACGGGCAGCATTGGAAAGCTGGGCTGCCTTTCTTTTAATGGGAATAAAATTATTACGACTGGCGGCGGCGGTATGATTCTTACGAATGATAAAGCCTTAGCTGAAAAAGCGAAGTATCTTACTACTCAAGCAAAGGATGACCCCATTCGATATGTCCATGATGAAATTGGGTATAATTTTCGTCTCACAAATATTCAAGCCGCACTTGGTGTAGCACAATTAGAGCAATTACAGAACATTCTTAAGAGAAAAAAAGAAATATATCATTTTTATCAAAAACAGCTTGAGAATAAAGATGGCCTATCAATATTTAAAACACCAGATTATGCTGATAATAACCATTGGTTAAATTTATTACAAATAGATAGTAATGATTATGGTGAAAATCGTGAAATGTTAATGAAAAGACTCGAAGATAACGGTATTCAGTCTCGTCCTGTTTGGAAATTGAATCATGAACAGAAACCTTACAAGGATTGCCAACATCATAAAATTGAAAAAGCTAAAGAGTTGGTAGAAAATAGTCTATGTCTCCCTTCCTCATCAAATCTTAGAAATGAGGATCTTTATAAGATCGTCGATGTATTAAATGGATAAAATATTGCTAATTGGCGCAGGAGGTCATGCTCGAGCCTGCATAGATGTCATTGAAACTTCAAATCAATTTGAAATTTCTGGACTTGTTGAAAAAAATGAAAGTATGATTGATGAAAATCTTGGATATCCTATAATTGGTACCGATAATGATTTACATGATTTGCGAAAAAAATATGACAATGCTCTTATAACCGTAGGTCAAATAAAATCACCTCTAATCAGGACGAAACTATATCAAATTTTAAAAGATTTAGATTTTAATCTACCTGTTATTATCTCGCCTAAAGCTTATGTTTCAAGACATTCTCGAATTGGTGAAGGGTCTATCGTCATGCATGGTGCCATTGTAAATGCCAATGCCAAGATTGGAAAAAATTGTATTATTAATAATACAGTCCTCATAGAGCATGATTCGAATATAGGTGATTATTGTCATATTGCAACTGGTGCAATTATTAATGGACAAGTATATGTTGGAAATAAAACATTTGTTGGCAGTGGTACCATTACAAAACAAGGCATTTCAATTGGTGAAAATTGTATTATTGGCGCGGGTACAATAATTAAAGATGATATTAAATCTGATCAGGTTGTAAAGAATTGAAAATACCACATACAATTATTATAGCTGAAGCAGGCGTAAATCATAATGGGTCAATAGAATTAGCTAAAAAGTTAATTGATGTAGCTTGTGATGCAGGGGCTGATTATGTGAAGTTTCAAACATTTAGAGCAAAAACACTTGTTACCAAAACGGCAGATAAAGCAGAATATCAAAAAAATATTAAAGATGCAGAAGAATCCCAATTTAATATGATAAAAAAATTGGAATTAAATAGAGAAGCACATTTAGAATTAATACAATATTGTGAAAAAAAAGATATTTCTTTTCTTTCTGCTGCATTTGATCTTGATAGTATAGACATGTTGGCTGAATTAGATATTCCATTGTTTAAAATTCCTTCAGGAGAAATTACTAATTTACCTTACTTGCGCCATATTGGTGGAATGGGAAAGCCAATTATAATGTCCACGGGTATGTCCAAATTAAATGAAGTACAGAATGCGGTAAACATCTTAATGAAAGCGGGTACAAAAAAAGAAAACATTTCGATTTTGCATTGCAATACTGAGTACCCCACACCTAAAGAAGATGTAAACTTAAGAGCAATGCTTACAATTCGAGATGAACTCGGTTTTCCTGTTGGTTACTCTGATCATACTATTGGTATTGAAATCCCTATTGCCGCTGTCGCAATGGGCGCTACTATCATTGAAAAACATTTTACTTTAGATCAATCTCTTCCTGGGCCCGATCATGCAGCAAGCCTAGAGCCAAACGAATTAAAAACAATGATAGAAAAAATTCGCAATATTGAAAATTCCTTTGGTGATGGAGTTAAAATCCCTAGTAAAAGCGAAATTAAAAACATTCCAATTGCTAGAAAATCAATCGTTGCTAAGACTTTAATCAAAAAAGGAGAAATATTTTCAGAGAGTAATATTACAACTAAGAGACCAGGCTTAGGAATATCGCCTATGGAATGGAATAAATTGCTAGGAAAACAATCAAAATATGATTTTGAAATTGATGATTTAATTAAGGTTTAGTAATTTGAAATTTAATAGAATAATTCCACGTTTAGATATCAAGGGGCCAAATCTTGTAAAAGGTATTCACTTGGAAGGGTTAAGAGTTTTGGGCAAGCCAGAAGAATTTGCTCAATACTATTACGAGGAAGGTGCAGACGAGCTAATTTATCAAGATACTGTTGCGAGTCTTTACCAAAGAAACAGCTTAACAGAAATAATATCTAAAACTGCTAAGAATATTTTTATTCCTTTAACTGTTGGAGGAGGGATAAGAACCTTAGAAGATATTAATAAATCGCTGAGAGCAGGGGCTGATAAGATTTCAATCAATACCGCAGCGATTGAAAACCCCAATTTTATTAATGAAGCCAGCAACGCATTCGGATCTTCAACTATTGTAGTTGCTATTGAAACAACTAAGGAGAGCGGTTCTTATTTAGCCTATACGGATAATGGTCGCGAGTATACAGGTAAAGATGTTTTTTTGTGGGCTAAAGAAGTTGAAGATAGAGGCGCTGGCGAAATCCTTTTAACCTCTATTGATAGAGATGGTACTGGAAAAGGTTTTGATATTGATTTGATTAAAAAGATATCTGATTCAATTAAAATACCATTAATCGCACATGGTGGCGCCTCATCAACATCTCACATTATAGAATCTATTGAACTTGGAAAATCAGATGCGGTAGCAGTTTCCTCAATGCTTCATTATAGCGCTATTAAAAAAAATAAAATGATAAATAATGAATTTGTTGATGAAGGAAATATTGAGTTCTTAAAAAAGAATAACTCTTTTAAAATGTTTGGGAATGATGATTTAAAGTCTATTCGAAAAAAGCTTAATAAAAATCATATTAAATTGAGAAATATATGAGCGATATTGCAATTATTGATTATAAGATGAGCAATCTGTTCAGTGTAAGAGCTGCCTGTGATAAGGTTGGTCTTTCGTCAATAATTACTTCAGATCCCATTAAAATAAAGAACGCAAAAGTCGCAATTTTACCTGGGGTTGGTGCTTTTGGCGAGGCAATGAAAAACCTAGATGCATTAAAACTAAAGAATAGTATTTTAGATTTTGTACATAGCGGCAAACCCTTTTTAGGTATTTGTTTAGGAATGCAACTACTTTTTGATGAAAGTGATGAGTTTGGCAAACAGAAAGGGCTTGGGCTTATACCGGGGGTTGTTAAAAAATTTAATTCAAATTTCAAAAGCGATGTTAAATATCCTGTTCCTCAAATTGGATGGAATAAAATTACCCAAAATTCTAACGGATGGAAAAACACCCTTTTAGAAGACAATGATGATAAAGATTTTATGTATTTTGTGCATTCATATTTTGTAAAACCGAATAGTGATAACGATATTATTTCTTTAACAACATATGGCAATCAAGAATATTGTTCATCTGTACAAAAAGAAAATATCTTTGCAACTCAATTTCATCCCGAAAAAAGTGGTGAGGTTGGATTAAAAGTATATAAAAAACTCCAAAAAAAATTAGAGAGCATATAATCATGGAATCATATTTTAATCTTCCTCAAAAAGTTGTTTTTTGCAATAAATGTGTAATGTCAAATCAAAGGCCAGCCTCTGTACCAGAATTCCGTCACACTAGAAATAGAGATGGTGCAAAATATATGCAAATAGATGATGAGGGTACCTGTGACGCGTGCAGACAAAATGAAATAAAAAACTCAATAAACTGGGAAGAAAGAGAAAAAGAACTCATTGAAGTATTAGATAAATATAGAAAAAATGATGGAGGTTATGACTGTCTCGTGCCTGGAAGCGGAGGCAAGGATAGTGTTTATCAATCGCACATATTAAAATATAAATATGGAATGAATCCTCTAACATGTACTTGGCCCCCCATTTTATATACAGATTATGGATACCAAAACTTTAAAAATTGGATTGAAATTGGCGGATTTGACAACCTTACTTTCAAGCAAAATGGTAAGGTTATGAAATTGCTTACCAAGCTATCAATAGAAAATTTGTTACATCCATTTCAAACTTTTATTTTAGGACAAAAGAATATAGCTCCCAAGATTGCTGCGAAATATGGAATCGATTTAGTTTTCTACGGTGAGAATGAAGCTGAATATGGCAATCCCATTGCAGATAATAATACATCCCTAAGGGATAAGTCATTCCATACAATGGATAATTTTAAAGATATGTATATAGCAGGTATGCCAGTTCAGGAAATTATTGAAAAGTATAAATTAACACAATCTGATTTATTGACTTTTCTACCATTAAATGCTAATGAATATGAAAAAACAAATATTCAGATTCACTATCTTGGATATTATTTAAAGTGGATTCCTCAAGAAGCATATTATTATTCTGTAGAAAATACAGGATTTATGGCTAGGCCATTCCGCACCCAAGGTTCATATAGTAAATACAATAGCATAGATGATAAAATCGATGATCTTCATTATTATACTACTTTTATAAAATTTGGTATAGGTAGAGCTACTTACGACGCCTCTCAAGAAATAAGAAATAAGCATTTAACTAGAGAAGAGGGTCAAGCATTAGTGAAGCGATTTGATGGCGAATTTCCAGATAGGTACTTTGATGAAATAATGAAATATTTAGATATAAACCCTGACCGTTTTCATAGTCTGTGTGATGATTTTAGATCTCCGCATCTCTGGAGAAAGGAAAACGGAAAATGGAAATTGAGGCACACAGTAAATCTTGACGGCTTAGATGACTAACAATTCAATCAATACTATCAAATGAAAAAAATCTGTGTAATTACTGGAACACGAGCTGAATATGGACTTCTATATTGGTTAATGAAAGGAATTGACAGTAGCAAGAATTTACAGCTACAAATTGTAGCTTCTGGGATGCATCTTTCAACAGAATTTGGATTAACTTATAGAGAAATTGAAAAAGATGGATTTACAATCGATAAAAAAATTGAAATGGTTCTTTCCGCTGATACCTCAAGCTCTATTACCAAATCAACAGGAATTGGAATGATTGGGTTCGCTGATGCTATTGATGATTTACGTCCTGATATTATTGTTGTATTAGGAGATAGGTACGAGCTTTTGGCTGCTAGTGCAGCAGCGTTGTTTTATAGAATACCTATAGCTCACATACACGGAGGCGAAACAACATCTGGAGCCTTTGACGAGGCAATAAGACACTCAATAACTAAAATGGCATGGTGGCACTTTGTCGCATCAGAAGAATATAAAAATAGAGTAATTCAACTAGGAGAGCATCCAAATAGAGTTTTTAATGTTGGGGGAATGGGTGTAGATGGAATAAAAAAAACAAATTTATTAAACAAAAAAACTCTTGAAAAAAGAATTAAATTTAGATTTGGCAAAAAAAATCTTTTAGTTACCTATCATCCAGTGACCCTAGAAGATGAAGGTTCAAGTGAAAAATTCAATGAGCTTCTTTATTCGCTTGAGGACCTTGATGATACGAAAATAATATTTACACTCTCAAATTCCGATACTCATGGTAGAATAATAAATGAAAAAATAAAGACTTTTGTTGATAATAATCCTAATTCGACTTACTACACATCAATGGGTCAAATAAATTATTTATCAGCGCTACAATATGTTGATGCTGTCATTGGCAATTCATCAAGCGGTCTCCTAGAAGCACCGTCATTCAAAATTGGCACTATAAATATTGGTGAGAGGCAAAAGGGGAGATTAAAATCTCAAAGCGTTATCGACTGCGATTTAAAAAGAGATTCTATTCGCGCTTCAATTAAGATGTTATACGAAAAAAACTTTCAAAAACAAATTAGAAATTCAAAAAATCCTTATGGTGAAGGAGATGCTTCTGATAAGATTGTAAGGCTTCTTTCAAAAGAACCGCTACCAAAAAATATTAAAAAAGATTTTTACGATTTATGAAAGATATAAAAGCAAGTATTGATATGACCTTACATCAAGCTATGAAAAAGTTAAGCAAAGCTGGTGAAAAGTGTCTTGTAGTTACTGATGAAAAAAATTTTTTGCTGGGCACCTTGAGCGATGGAGATGTTCGCAAAGGAATATTAAAAGGTGCTACTATAAACGACCCTATATCCGCTATTTATAAAAAAAATCCAACAACTCTTAAAGAAGGTCAGTACACCTTAAGTGAAGCAAAAGAACTTTTCATTCAAAAGAAATTCGATCTTATTCCGATTATTGATGATAAAAAAGTTCTCAAAGATATTATTTTTATGGAACAGGTAATTAAAAATGTATATGGTATAAAAAAAGAATTAGTTGATATACCAGTAGTGATTATGGCTGGTGGAGAGGGCACTCGCTTAAAACCTTTTACAGATATTTTACCTAAGCCCTTAGTGCCAATACATGAAAAACCAATAATAGAACACATAATTGATAGTTTTAATTCATATTGCTCTGAGTTTTTTATAACAACTAATTATAAAGCTAGGCTTTTAAAGGCTTATTTCGATGAACTAAACCCGAGGTACAGGGTAAAATTTATCAAAGAAACCAAACCTCTTGGTACAGCTGGAAGTTTGCATCTATTAAATAATAAAATCAAAAAACCTTTTTTTGTCTCAAACTGTGATATTATAATAAAATCAGATTACTCTTCCATTTACGATTTTCATCTTAAAGGAGGTTACGATATCACTCTCGTTGCATCAGCAAAGGAATATGTTATTCCTTATGGAACTTGCCAGCTTGATAAAAATGGTTATTTATCACAAATAAACGAAAAACCCAGCTATGATTTTTTAGTGAATACTGGTTTTTATGTAGTTAATCCGGAAATAATTAATTTTATACCAAAAAATGAATTTTTTCACATAACCGATCTTTTTGCCGAGTTAAAGAAACGCAAAAAGACAGTTGGAGTATTTCCTATCGATGAAGATTCTTGGCTTGATATTGGACAGTGGGCTGAATACAAAAAATCTGTTCAAAAATTATGATAAACGGAAATTCAGTTCTTGGACTCATTCCTGCAAGGTCTGGTAGTAAAGGTATTAAAAATAAGAATACTAAAGATTTTATGGGAATACCTCTAATTGGTCATACCATTCAAGTGTCGAAGAAAATAAATTATATTGATGAATTGATAGTCTCAACAGACGATGAAAGAATTAAAGAAATTTCAGAAAAGTTTGGTGCTAAAGTTCCTTACTTAAGACCAAAACATTTATCGAATGATACTGCATCAAATATCGATGTTGCTTTGCACGCAATCAATAAAATTAAAACTGATATTTTGATAATTTTACAACCTACTTCACCGCTGAGAATTGATCAAGATATAAGTAGGCCGCTAGAGATTTTATTTGAAAAAAAAGCTAAAATGGTAGTTAGCGTATCTAAGGTTAAAAATTATCCATATAGTTTTCAGATTAACGATTCAAATTATTTAAAGTCCACGCAACGTATAAGAGATATTAAAACAAATAGGCAAATGCATGAAGATTTTTACACGGTTAATGGATCAACATACGTCTCGTTCTCGGATTATTTTAAGCTTAGAAAAACTTTTTTTACTGAAAAAACATATGCGTATCGTATGCCTCAAGTTAGATCTGTTGATATTGATGATTTAGATGATTGGGATTTAGCGGAAAAACTTTATAATAAAAAATGAATATTTTATTTACATCAGCTGATCCTGGTTCTGCACAGCAAAACGACTCTACAGCGCATTATTTTAAAAATGAAAACAGTTATAAGCTTGCTTATATATCATCGAATTCAAGCTCAATATTTTACTCATCGAACTATACTAAAAGCCTGATTATTGAAGATCAAGCCAATAAAAAGGATATTATTAACGATTTTATAAGCATATTTATGCCCGATTTTATTTTTTTAGGCTTATCTTCAAAAAAAAGCTCAATTGATTATATAATATGCGAAATTGCAAAAAAACGTAAAATTAGAACTGGTGTAATTCAAGATTATTATGGCTGGATTGGATCATTCAATATATCAGTAAAGCCTGACCATTTTTTTGTTATTGATGATTATGCAAAAAAACTGACACAAAATTCCAAGATTTGTGATAGTGATCATATCGTGATCACTGGTAGTCCAAAACACTACAACTATTTCAATAAAATAAATGAATGGAAAAGAAACATTCAAAAATTAAAGTTTTCAAATAAAGAAATGATCTTCTTTTTACAGCCTTTGAGCATTAATGGTATCAAGTCCAACTTTAATTTATTTTGCAAGACGCTTGATAAATTGCACCCTGGATACCGATTAAATATCAAACCACACCCATTGGATTTAAATTCAAATTTACTAATTGATTTAAAAAATAAATTTCCAATTAATATTATCTCAAATGATATTCCAGCAGAAATATTACTGTTATATTTTAAAAATATTGTCAATTGTTATTCAACTATAGCACTTGATTACTATTTTATTACAAAATATTTGGCTCATATAAATCAATCAAGAATAATTAACCTTTTGATTGGGCATGAGATAAAAAACACTATAAAAAAGCTTAATTTTGATATTAAGAAAACACCGCAATACGATATAGGCATAAACATTTTTAATAAAAAAGAACTTAGAATAGCTATCAAAAAAATATTAAATAATAATAATAATTTTAATTCACTTGAATGGAAAAAAATAAACCCTTCAACTTTTAGTAACCCATTTGAAAAAATTAAAACAACTATACATAGGAGTGTAGCATGAAAATCTCAGTAATTGGCGCCGGTTCTATTGGAAAAAGACATTTAAAAACACTATCTAACTTATCTTCAACAGAAAATCTAGATGAAATTAGGTCTTACGATCAAAATACTGATCGCGCAAAGGAGGCCATTAAAGAAATTGACAATGTTAATATTGCAAATTCTATTGAGGAGGCCGTCAATGGAGTGGATCTCGTCTTTTTATGCGTTCCAACTAGTCTTCATTATAAAGTTTGGAAAACTATAAAAGATTTGGGGGATTTTAATTACTTTATTGAAAAACCCCTATCTCATACTTATCAAAACTGTGACAAGATGATTTTTCATCAAAAAAGAATTAATAAGCATGCATTTATTGGTTATATGTTAAGACTTCACCCCGTTTTAAATAAAGCTAAAGATTTATTAGAAAATAATACTATCGGAAATGTATTAAGCGTAAGAGCAGAGTCTGGATTTTATCTTCCTTTTTGGCATCCTTGGGAAGACTACAGAGATTTTTATATGTCATGGAAAACAGGTGGGGGAGGAGCATTGTTAGATACAAGCCATGAAATAGATTATTTAATGTGGATGTTTGGTGATATATCCTATGCCCAAGGGTATACTCAAACAATTTCAGATCTAGAAATGACAGCCGACGACTATACCAGCTGTTTGTTTGAGTTTAAGAACGGAATTATGGGAGAATTGCATTTAGATCTTTTACAACCAGTTGAGTCTCGATATCTTAAAGTTGTAGGTAGCAACGGCGTGTTGATTGCTGATTTAATTGATAATGTCATAACATACAATACAATTAAAAATACTGAATGGAAAAAAGAAAAAATTGAAGTTTCATATGATGAAATATACACTACCGAGGTTAAAAATATCATTAATAGCGTTCGAGGAAAAGAAAGCAAAACCACAAGTATTGAGGAAGCGGCAAAAGTTATGCAAGTAGTTGAAGCTATAAGAAGATCAAGCTCAAATGGCACCAGAATCAGATTACCAATATATGAATGATTCATCAACGATAATTTCTGTCATTCCTGCTCGAGCAGGTTCAAAAAGAATTCCTGGAAAAAACAAACTACCTTTTCAGAATCAGTCTATGATTGAGTGGTCTGTTAAATTTTCACTCTCATCAAATCTTATAGGCAAAACTGTACTTAGTACAGACGACGATGAAATCATAAGAATATGCGATCAATACAATATTTTGTTACATAATCGCGCTAAAAGTTTATCAAAAGATGAATCTTCAACTTTTGATTTGTTAAAAGATATTTATTTCAATTACCTAAATAAGAAAGCTGATATTATTTTTCTATTGCAGCCAACTAGTCCATTAAGAGAAAAAACTTTAATTGGTGATGCCCTAAAGCTTATCAACGAAAATAAAAATTGGTCATCATTGATCGAGGTTTTTAAAAAAACTTCCTTTACTGGTAAAATAGTTGATGGTTATTGGAAAGCTTCGTTTCCTGAAAAAACAAGATCTCAAGAAATCGAACCCGATTTTATTCCCAGCGGGAGGTTATATGCATATAATTGTAAAGAAACCTTTGAAAAAAACGACGCATTGGGTGACAAAGTACTTCCAATGATGACGGAAGAATGGAAAAATATAAACATTGATGAAAAGGAAGATATTTTTAAGCTTAATTATATTTACAAGGCTCTAGAAAAAGATTATTCCTATTTAGTCAGTTAAGAGTTACCATGAAATCAAACTCAATTTTATTTATTGTTGATCACAAACACAGAGATTTACCAAGCTTATCTTTAATTGGTTTCTATCTTCAAAAGAAAGGGTTTGAAGTTTCTTTTTGTGGAACTTCTATGGAAAGCGAGGTTTTTGAAAAAGCTGACCCAGAGTTTATTATAATACCTAAGCTTACTTACTCAACGAATAGCCAATTACATTGGAAGATTGATGGCAGAAAAATAATCATTGTTGAAACTGAGGGTAATAATCAGGATAAAGAAATAAAATACCGTACCACTGTATACCCTGATCTTTATTTTTTTTGGAATAATTCAGTAAAAAATATCTACTCCGATGATCTTCAGGGGCATGATACCAAAATAATAGTTGGAGGATACTACAGATCTGACTTTTTCTTTGCCCCATTGAACAAAATATTTAATCCCGATGAAATCAAACGTTCAATTGGAATCGATAATCAATTTCCAACTATTACTATCGCAACGAGCACACAGGATTCACATTTTAGTAGTGAGAGAATTAAAAATAAAAAAAAGAAAAGAAAGAGGTCCTTTGATATAACGCCAGATTATGAACTCATTGTAAAAAATATGAGAACATTACGAACTATTACTGAAAATTTTTTAATTAGTGCTGATAATGAGATCAATAAAAAGGTTAATTTTGTAATTAAACCACATCCGAACGAATCAATTATTTATTGGCATGAATTGATAGAGAAAAATAACTTAAAAAACTGTTATTTGATGGTCGGAACAAATATAAATCATCTATTATCAATTTCTGACTTTCACATTTCTCATAATGTTTGCACCACAACAGCTGAAGCGATTATGTCAGATATACCTACGGCAGAAATTCAAACTGAACTAAGCGATGAATTATATGCTGACGAACATTTAAACTTGCCAGATTATAAACTTAAAAATAAGAGAGATCTTATTGAAGTAATTAACAATTATTTTACCAAAACAAGCAAAAAGAAAAATACAAAAATAGACAAATATATTAAATCGTTTTTTACAATGAATGATGGTAAAAGATGTAAATTCTATGCTAATGAGATTGAAAAATTTGTTAATGAGGATAATAAAAATAAATTATCAATGAAATCCAAAATTAAGTATTCTTTTTTGATTAGTTTAATAGCTTTGAGAAACAAAGTCATGTTCATAAGAACAGCAAAAAACAAAAAAATTATTGAAGAGGTTTATCAACTTAAAAAAGAATCATCGGTAAAAATAAGTGGAATAAATGTTCACAAAGAATACGGGCTTTTCGATAATAAAATTCAAACAGATGATTATAAAGTTTGGTATAAAAAATTTGAAGAATTAGGAGTTTAGTAATGAAAATAATTGCTGAAATAGGTTGGAATCATATGGGAGATATGGAGCTGGCAAAAGAAATGATTAGCGCTGCAAAAGACGCTGGAGCTGACTATGCTAAGTTTCAAACATGGTCTGTTAAAAATCTTAAACCAGGACCTTGGGATACTGATGGAAGATTGGAAATTTACAAAAAAGCAGAATTAACACAAGAAAAGCATTTTTATCTTAAAGAAGCCTGTAATCAAGCAGGCATAGATTTTTTAACCTCTATTTTTAACATTAATGATGCCGATTGGCTTAAAGATTTAGATAATTCTTTAATTAAGGTGCCCAGTCATGAAGTATACAATATTGAGTTAGTTGAAAAGTTAGACGGACTTTTCGATAACATTCTTGTTTCGACTGGAGCAGCTAGCTGGGAAGAGATCAATAATCTCAAGAGCGTAGTCAATAAATCACATCTTATTTTAATGCATTGCGTTTCAGCTTATCCCTGCCATCCAGAGAACATTAACCTTGAAAGAATAAATGACCTAAAGACAATCTCTGACAAAGTAGGATATAGCGGTCATCTTCCTGAAATTTATGATGCGCTTGCCTCAATGGAGTATGGAGTAAGTTACATTGAAAAACATTTTACTATTGATAAATCATTACCAGGTCGTGATAACGAGTTTGCTTTATTGCCATCAGAGTTAAAAGTTATATGCGACTATAGAGACAGATATCAAGATATGAAAATCTATCATGGAAAAGATTCACAGGACATTGAATCAGATATCATAGACAATTATCGCGGAAGGTGGTCAAAATAACCTATTATGAATAAAGATATTCTAGTCTCAATCATCGTCCGAACAAAAAATGAAGAAGATTGGATTGGAAAATGCATTAGCGCAATAAGCAAGCAGTCAATTTCAAATTATGAAATTATCATTGTTGATAGCGGAAGCGAAGACAAAACAATTGAAATTGCCAAATTGCATGACAAGGTTAAAGTTATTCAAATCGATAAATTTTTACCTGGGCTTGCAATAAATCAGGGCATTGAAAACTCTAAAGGCGATTACATCGTAATGCTTTCTGCTCATTGCATACCATGTGATAAAAATTGGCTTCAATCACTGATTGCTGATCTTTCTAAGGAAAATATAGCTGGTGTCTACGGTAAGCAATTGCCCGTTGCATTTAGTGACCCTCGAGATGTAAGAGATCTCTATATTACTTTTGGAGATGATAAAAGAATCCAAAAACAAGATTCTTTTTTCCATAATGCGAATAGTGCAATGACTAGAAAAACCTGGGAAGCATTTCCTTTTAAAAACGAGGTAACAAATATTGAGGACAGAATATGGGGCAAAGAAGTAACAGAGGCTGGTTTAAATATTATCTATGAACCCAAAGCCTCAGTATTTCATTATCATGGAATACATCAGTCAAATAATGTTGAAAGAGTCAGAAGCACCATCAATATTATCAAATCAATAGACAAAAATAATAAACTTAACCAGTTGCCCGATGAGCTCTTACCTGAAAATTCTAATATAATAGCTCTAGTACCCATAAAAAATAAAATTGAAAAAATTGGTAATTATGATCCCCTTCAGTCTTTGATCAAATCCATTCAAGATTCTAAATACATCTCAACTACTTACTTTTTATCTGAAAAAAACACTTTAAAGGACATCTCTTTTGATATTGAACATGAAATACTTGGAAGGCCCGATAATGAAAAATATTCACTTGGAGATCTTCTAAAATGGGGTATTGATAAAATTAATTCAAACAATATTTTTCCTGATTATGTAGTATATGCAAACCCTGAATATATCTTTAGAGAAAAAGCGTATCTTGACAAAATAATTAAAGAAATCTCAATAAAGGGGCTTGATTCCGTTTTTACAGGGTTAAGAGATTTTTCAGATTATTGGTTTCATTCTAAGAAAAATGATCAATATGCTCCAGTTAATACAGAGCTTTTGAATAGAGAAGAAAAATTTCCATTATACAAATCTCTTTTTGGGCTTGGAACAGTTGTTAAGCCGCAACTTCTCCGCAACAAAACGTTTATTAGTAAAGATAACGTTGAAATAATTTATACAGATAATATTTTGCACAGCCTAAGAGCTAATAGCTCAAGTATAATTAAGTTAATTGAGAATATTGATGAAGCAGAATAAGAAAGATGTTTGTGCAATTATTCTTGCTCGTTCCGGTTCTAAGGGTTTAAAGAATAAAAATCTAAGAGATTTAGATGGTAAACCTTTGATATCTTACACTATAAATGATGCTAAAAAATCAAAATATATTGATAAAATAATAGTTTCTACTGATTCGAAAGAGATTGCAAAAGTTGCGAATGAATTTGGTGCAGAGACTCCCTTTTTACGTCCAAAGGAATTGTCAAGTGATATGACTACTTCAGAAGAGTCACTAAAGCACGCTCTAACTTATTTAAATGAAAAGGAAAATTATTTCCCCGATATAATTTTATATTTACAAATTACAGAACCTTTTAGACCTAAAAATATTATAGACGACTGCATTGAATGCATGTTAGATAACAATGACCTTGATTCTGTTTTTGCAGGTCATATAAAACACAAAAACTATTGGGAGGAAAAAAATGGAAGGTTTATTAGAATTTCTAAAAGCTCTCAATCTGCTCTTCCAAGACAAGTTAAGACACCTGTTTTGAGAGAGGATACAGGCATAGCGCTCGCCACCAAATCCTCAGTGATTTTATCGGGTTTGAGAATTGGAAAAAATGTTAAGATAATTCCCTATGAAAGCGATTTCGGTTTTATTGATATCCATTCAAGTTTTGATCTGCAATTATCTAACTTAATTAAAAAAAATACGGAAAAACTGTATGAATGAATTAATAAATCACCTGAGATGTCCTGAGACTGGATCTGAGTTGGAATATTTTGAAGTATTTAAGGATGAATTTTCATCTGGAATTCTTCGGTCAAAAGATTTTGGATTTTTATATCCTGTCATAGATGAAATACCAATTATTTTCCCTTTGTCTAAAAGAAACATTCAGCAAGAAATAAATTATTTTGAATTGCTGTTGAGCAAAAATTATGATAAGGATTTAGAATCATTAATTCATAGTTTTTTATCAAAATTAAAATCATCAAATAAAGACAAAAGCTGGGAATGGGAGGATGTTAATTTTTGGGATAAGATATACTATGAAAATTGGAAAAAATTAATTGATGGAGATGATTCTTTCTATCAAAAACAATTGCCAGAAAGAGAATTTCAAAGAAAGAAAGACTTCGATTTTATAACAAATCAAAGTCTTTCAAATGGTCTAATTTTTGAAATTGGTGCTGGTAGCGCTATTTATACAAAAGAAGTAATTAATAAGCTCAATAATATTTATATATCTTGCGATATGAGTATTAATGCTCTAAGAATCAGAAGAAAGCTTCTTAATAGACCTAATTCGTATTGTGTAGTTTGCCCAATAAACAACTTGCCTTTTGAAGATAATTCAGCCGCACTGATATTATTGTTAGGAATTCTTCATCATACAGAACACAAAGAGCATAATTTTCCATATTTGAAAAAAATTCTTAAACCTAAAGGTTTGATGTATATTGATGAAGTGCTTTACAGACCTTCTTTTTTGCCTCACAAAAATATTAAAAAAGGGGTAAACATAAGCGCTCATGAAGAACATATATTTCTTGATGGTTTAAAATATAATCTTAAAGAAGATGGTAAAATTAAATTTTATAAACTATTTCACACCCCTTTCTACAACTTAGTTAAAAATTTCTTACCTTCTCTTGTAAGAAAATCATATTCATCGTTTAAAATAGTTATGATAATTGACAAAATATTTATGAAAACGCTTGGAATGATCTCTAAAAGGTTTAACCCGGGAGCAGTAACAGTAATATGGGAAAAAAATGAATAAAAAGCGATTTAGTAAATATAAAAAATATCATGGTCTCAAGCGATCTTGTCTTATTTGTAATAATGAAAACATGAAAAATTGGGCTCAAGATGAGTATTTTAAGGCAGTGCACTGTCAAAAATGTGATTTAGTTATTATTGACCCATCATTAAATCAGGATGGCTTGAATGCATATTACAACGATTATATTGGAAATAGATTTGATCAAAAACAGAAATTTGAAGATAGGAAAGTACAATATCAAATAGATAAGGCATTCATTGAAAGCCATATTTCAGAAGGAAACGTTTTAGATGTTGGTTGTAATGGAGGTTTTTTTTTAAATGCACTAAGCAATGGATTCAATAAATATGGTATAGAAATTGATCCTAAAGCAGTTCAGTACGCAAAAGAGGAATTTGACATAGATGTATTTCAAGGAGAAATTGGAAACGACAAATTTGAGCATGGTTTTTTTGATTTAATAATTTTTAGAGGAGTCATTGAGCATTTACTAGATCCTAAGCTTGCACTTGATAGATCTCGCGATCTTCTAAAAAAAGGTGGATTGTTATATTTTTGTGCTACCCCAAATCTTGATAGTTTATGTGCAGAGGTTTATAGGGAAAAATGGAAATTATTTCATCCAATTGAGCATATAAACATTTTTTCTGTAAAAACTTTACATGCTTTAATGGGTGTTCACAATTTTTCTATTTACGAAGAGAGGTATGATTATCTAA
>MDTA01160812.1_pt1 | contig 24249 bp, 19 predicted proteins | sample 811151 | NCBI WGS metagenome assembly MDTA01 (sample SAMN05326648, study PRJNA326480) | marine metagenome | isolation source: seawater | place: Indian Ocean: South | collected 2010
CAGAAATTAAAGATGCTGTATCTTATTTAAGAATTATAAATCAAAAATTTGATGATTTGGCATTAGAAAGAGTAATTGGTTCTCCCAAGAGGGGTGTTGGTGATAGTACTATTAACCAAATTTATTCTTTCGGTAAAAAAAACAAATTATGTTTAGAAGACTCAATTATTAAAATAATAGAAAGCGGGAAATTCAAACCAAAAATTAAAACCTCACTTAATCTTTTAATTAATATGATAAAAAAATGGAGAAAAGACTCTCAAAATATGAAACATTACGATCTCTTAAAATTAGTAATGGATGAGTCGGGATATTCTGCAGCGCTTAAAAATAAAAAGGATTTGGAAAATGAGAGTAAATTGGAAAATTTAAAGGAACTACTAAGAGCAATGCAAGATTATGATAATTTACAAAGTTTTTTAGAGCATGTTGCATTAGCTACATCAATAGATCAAGAGTGGCAGGGTGCTAAAATAAACTTAATGACAATGCATGCGGCTAAGGGTTTAGAGTTTGATGTTGTTTTTTTGCCAGGTTGGGAAGAAGGTTTATTTCCTCACCAAAAATCTTTGGAAGAAAAAGGAGATTTTGCTTTAGAGGAAGAGAGACGATTAGCTTACGTCGGAATAACAAGAGCAAAAAAAGAAGCTTATTTATCTTTTGCAATGAAAAGAATATATCATGGTGATTGGGTTGATACACTTCCATCAAGATTTATTAATGAGATACCTGATAATAGTGTTGAAAAAAACGAGCGTGATATAATTGAGACTAATGATTTTGATTTCAATCAAGACAATTCGATAGAATTTGAAGAAGAATATAGAAGCCCTGGCTGGGATAGATACAAAAAAAATAAAATCCTTAAATGGAAAAAATAAAAAAAATAATTAAATTTCTAATTAGAGAAAACATTGATGGTTATTTGGTACCAAAAAATGATGAATTTTTTGGGGAATACATAGCGGAAGAAAATGACAGATTAAAGTACGTATCTAATTTTACTGGTTCTTCAGGGTTTTCTCTAATAACTAAAAATAAAAATTATTTGTTTGTAGATGGTAGATACTCTTTGCAAGCACATAATCAAAGTAAAAAATTTTTTAAAATAGTTACTTTTCCAAAGAATATGCCAAAAGATATAGTTAAGAATAAAAAATTATTAATTGGTTTTGATCCAAAAATTAATACTACGAAAACGCTAAATATATTTTTCCATCAAAATCATTTTGATTTAAAACCAATTAAAAAAAATTTAATCGATGAAATTTGGAAAAGGAAAATAGAAAAAACTCTCCACAATTTCTACTATCTTCCTAATTCTACTGTTGGCCAAAATTACAAATCGAAGATAAATAAAATTGTTTCTTATATTAAAAGCAAGGGTGCAGACTATCAATTAATTACAGCTAGTGAGAACAATGCATGGCTTCTAAATATCAGAGGTAGAGATGAAAAATATTCTCCAATTCCACATTGTTATGTTTTAATTAGTAAAAATAAAAAAATAAAATTTTTTTGTGATTTAAAAAAGATATCACCTTCTTTTAAAAGATATTTAAGTAAAGTAAATTTTGTTAAGATTGATAAATTAGAAGAAATTTTATCTAAAATAAATAAAAAGAAATTTATAATTGATAAAAACACTTGCTCTTTCTTTTTTGAAAAAACTATTTTAAAAAATAATAAAATATTGAATACTGAAGATATAATTTATTATTTAAAAGCTATTAAAACAAGAAAAGAATTAGAAAATATAAAATTAGCACATATTCATGACGGTGTTGCTCTAACAAAATATTTATTTTGGTTAAAGAAAAATTTTAATAAGAAAAGAATTACTGAGATAAGCGGCTCTGAAAAATTATACCAATGTAGAAAAAAAAATAGAAAATTTAAAAGTTTAAGTTTTCCTACTATTTCTGGAACAGGGCCTAATGGGGCAATCATACATTATAAAGCAGCAAAAAAAACAAACAGGGTTTTAAAACAAGGTGATATTTATTTAGTTGACTCTGGGGGGCAATATGAATTTGGAACTACAGATGTAACAAGAACTATTTCTTTAAAAAATTCTAATAAAAGAATCAAAAAAATATTTACAAGAGTTCTTAAAGGGCATATTGGAGTTTCAAATTTTAATTTGAAAGAAAAAACAACTGGATCAAAAATTGATGTTCAGGCAAGGAAATATTTAAGAAAGATTGGATTGGATTATGCTCACGGAACTGGGCATGGTGTAGGATATTTTCTTAATGTACATGAAGGACCCCACGCTATTTCTAAAAATAATAAAGTAATTTTGAGTGAGGGTATGGTTCTATCAAATGAGCCGGGATATTATGAAAAAAATAGATTTGGTATGAGAATTGAAAATCTTATTTATGTAAAAAAGGAAAAGAAAAATAAATTTTTTGAGAATTTAACAATGGTTCCAATTGATAAAGAACTTATTGATGAAACTTTACTTAATTCAAATGAGAAAAAATGGCTTAATAGTTATCATAGAAAAGTTTTTAAATACCTTGAAAAATCAATGAACAAAAGAGAATTAATTGAATTAGAAAAAGCTTGTTCAGCTATTTAAAATCTTATTCCATTCCTTTTCTAAAATAACTTTTATATTAAGTTTTTTAGCTTGATCTATTTTTTTTTTTGTAGGTTTTGACTCTCCAACTACTAAATAATCTAATTTTTTTGATATAGTTCCTAAAACTTTTCCGCCATTATTTTCTACAATCGTTTTAGCTTCTGATCGACTCATATTTTGAAAACCGCCAGTAAACATCATTTTTTTATTAGAAAATTTACCATCAGTATTTTTAATAGCATAGTCCATTATATTAAGTTTTTGAATAAATTTTTCAGTAGTCTTTGTATTTGTGTTGTTCAAGAAAAAATTTTCAATAGATAAGATTTGCGTTTCACCAATACCATCTAAATCAACTAAATTGGTTAATATCTTTTTCCTTGTTTTCAAATCAAATAATTTAGCAAATTCTTTTATTGAACCAAAAAAACTAGATAAAATTTTTGCATTCTCTTGTCCTATGTGTCTAATTCCTATGGAAAAAATAAATTTATCGAGAGCTATTGACTTTGATTTATTAATAGCTTTCTTGAGATTATTTATTGAAAGTTCACCCCATCCCTCAAGACTAACAATTTTTTTAAAATCTAATTTAAAAATATCAGAAGGTTCTCGTATTAATTTTAACTCCCAAAATTGGTCAACAACCTTTTTTCCAAGTCCATCTATGTTAAGTGCCTCTTTAGAAACTATATGTTTAAGTTTTTCTTTTGCTATATATTCACAATCATAACCCTTTGTACATCTTCTTACAGCGTCTTCTTTATTTGTAGTTTTGCTTATCTCTTTAAATGTAATAGCCCCACATAAACATTTATTGGGAAAAATGAAACGTTTACTTTTTTCATTTCTTTTAGAGATATCAATTGATAAAACTTGTGGAATTACATCCCCTGCTCTTTGAATCAATACTGTGTCTCCAATTCTAATATCTTTTCTTTTAATCTCATCCTCATTGTGCAGAGTTGCATTTGATACAACTACACCACCTACTGTTACCGGGTCCACCTTTGCTACAGGAGTAATTGCACCAGTTCTTCCAACTTGAATGACTATTTTATTAATTTTAGTTAGAGCTTTTTCAGCCGAAAATTTATAAGCTATTGCCCACCTTGGTGAATTTGAAGTATGGCCTAACCTTTTTTGAAGGCCCAAATCATTTACTTTAATTACTAAACCATCAATATCGTAATCAAGTGTGGATCTTAATTTGTCAACTTCAGTATGAAATTTTTCTACTTCACCAACTCCATTTATAGTTTTTGATAAATTATTTGTGGCAAAACCCCATTTGTTTATTTTTTTCAAAAATTCAGATTGTTTTGAAAATATCATTGGCTTCATTTCGCCAAATCCATATGCAAAATATTTAAGGGGAATTTTTGCAGTTTCTGCTGAAGATTTTTGCCTCAACGAACCCGCAGCTGCATTTCTAGGATTGGCAAATTTGTTATGAAGCTTGATGAAATCTCTCTTTCCAATAAATATTTCACATCTAATTTCTAGTATCTCAGGCACATTTTCGTCTTTAATTAAACTTGGTATGTTAGAAATTGTTTTTATATTTTCTAGAATATCTTCTCCAGTTATGCCATCTCCTCTTGATAAACCTCTTTTTAAATATCCATTTTCATAAATTAATGTAGCGGAGATACCGTCAATTTTAGGTTCACAAAATAAATCTATTTTTTCATTTTTAGTATTTAAAAAATTATTTACTTTTTTTAAAAAATCTATCATATCACTTTTATCAAATGCATTTGAAAGTGACAGCATTGGATATAAATGTTTGACTTTTGTAAATTTATTTTTAGGAGGTGATCCTACAATATTATTTATTAAATTTAATTTTTTTAAAAATATATATTTTTTTTCAAGGGAAAAAATTTCTTTTTTTAGATTATCAAAATCTGCATCAGTAATTTCAGGATTATTATTATTAAAATATAAATTATTATGTTTTATTAAATCTCTAACCTTTTTTTTATATTTTTTAATGATTTCATTTTTTTCAGTCATTAGCTCTATTTAAACATTTTAATAACCTTATCAAATATGCTTTTATCTTTTTTTTGCTTTATGTTCTCAATTATTTTGTAATCTTTATTTAATATCTTGTATGATTGTTTAAACCACTCACTTGAGTTATAATTGTATCCTAAAATAGAAGCATATTTTTTTGCCTCTTTTTCTAACCCTAAATGGTAGTGTATTTCAACTAATCGATGCAGAGCCTCTTCTATAAAAACAGTTTTATCGTAATCATTAACAATTAGTTTAAGTCTTTTGATAGCAGGCACCCACTTTTGAACAGAAATGTAATATTTTGCAATGTATAGCTCTCTTGCTGCGAATTGATTTCTTACTAAATTTTTTTTAAGATTTAAATCAATTGCATACTCACTACCAGGGTATTCCTTGAGAAAGAAATTGATTTTTTGTTGTGCATCTAAAAGCGGTTTTAAATCATTTTTTTCGTCACCAATCTGTTCAAAATAAATTATAGCTAACAAATAATGAGCGTACATGACATATTTGTCAGCTGGATACGTTTTAAGGTATCTTAAAAGATTTTCTTCAGCTTCTTTATAAAAATTTATTCCATACAAAGAGAATGAAGACATAATAGAAGATTTAGCTGATAGTTCTGGATTATCAAAGTTTATTTCTGCCTCTGAGAATTTTTTATTTGCAAAAAAATATTGATTATTTTCAAAAGCTTCCAACCCCTCTTTGTAAGACTCATAAGGATCAATTTTTACAGTTGTTTCATAAATCTCTTTATCTTTTGAACAAGAGACTAAAATTAATACCAAAAAAAAAGTTAAAAAAAACCTTAACATTATAATTTACTAATATCAGATTGATTTAAAATTAGTACAAAAAATATTAAATGATATTATGCGCTTACAGCTAACTTGCTAAATTGATTTTGGTTGGGCTTATCTTCAAATTTTATTTGATTAATTTCTACACAAATAAATGAACTATTTGATTTCATTAAATTTCTAAGAAATAAATTAGTCAATTGATGGCCTCCTTGGTAACAGTTAATTTTTCCTAGCACTCTAAATCCTGAGAGCAAAAAATCTCCAGCTAAATCAAGTATTTTATGATTTACAAATTCTTTTTCATTTCTCAATCCATTTTTATTCAAAATTCTATCATGATCAACAACGATTGCATTATCCAAAGATCCACCTTTAGCAAGTCCAGCTTTTTTAATTTTTTCAATATCCTCGTACAAACAAAAAGTTCTTGATTCTGAAATGCTTTTTAAATTATCTAAAGATAGATTGACGTAATTTTTTTGCTTTCCAATAATTTTATTTTTATAGTTTAACTGAAATTCAACTTCAAAACATTGTTCAGAGGGCTCAATAGAAATCTTTCTCTCTCCATCCACTAAATCAAATTTATTAAGAATTTTTAAATATTTTCTTTTTGAATTAAGTTTTTTTAATTCTACTTTTTGAAGAATTTCTAAAAAATCTTTTGCAGAACCATCCATTATTGGAACTTCTTCGTTATCTATTTCAACTATCGCGTTGTCTATTTCAGCAAAGTAAAGTGCAGCAAGTAAATGCTCAACTGTAGAAACTTTTGTTCCAAATTCATTTTTTAGAGTAGTACATAATTTCGCGGAAGACACGTTTTGATAATTTGCTTTGATAATATTTTTATTCTTTAGATCAACTCTTTTGAATATAATTCCTTGATCGTCAGTACCAGGTAAAATTTTTATATTTGAAACTTTGCCTGTATGTAAACCAATACCACTTAAAGATATAGGTTTAGTAAGAGTTTGCTGGTAAATTTTTAACATTGAGGTTTTATACCTTTAATTTGACCAACATCTAAAACAACTAATGTTTCTAAAAATAACACTTACAACTATTTGAAAAAAAGATTAAAAAATCTCGAAATTATTGACTTTTTTTGATGAATGATAGGAATTGCTTCTTTTTTCCACCCATATTGAACTATTCTATTAGCATGCTCGTAAATATCTTCAAAAGTATTATTTTCTAAAAAATTTATTTCAAAATCTCCTTTATTCGAAAAATATAGCTTATAATTTTCTTTAAAATATTTAGAGCTCACGTCATCAATCACTTTTAAATTAATTAAAGATTTTTTATTAATGAAACTTTTAATATTTATATTATTTACTAATATAATTTCAGACATTTCTTGAATTCTTGCTTTAGCAATATCAAAAATTAATTTTTTTTTGATTTTTCTAAAATTTGACCCTTCAAAAAATTTTTTTTCAACTGTTTCATTTTCTGTTATTTCGTTATTGGGATTTGTATCTTTGAGTATATTTTTAACAATTTCTACGTTTAATCCTGTTATTTTTGATACATCATCTAATACTATTTCAGATCCAAATTTGAATTCTTGTATATATTTCAGAGAGGAATTTTCAAAAAAAAATATTTTAGAATTTTTCTTATCAATCTTTATTTTAAAAAATGTTCCATTTTTTGGCATTTGATTAGTAAGAGCGGCACACTCAATAAAACTTTTAGAAATAATCTTTTTAATTTGTAGATTGCATTGATTAAAGATTTTTTTTACATTCTTTAAGTCGTTATTTTCTATCAAAAAAAAAGATAGCTCGTGGGAATAAAAGTTACCAAATAACCCTATTGGTAAGTTTTCAGTTTCTTTACCATCAAGTTTATATTTTGAATTAAAAATATGAATTATGGAATAATTTTTCTCAATTTCATTTATTTTTGATTTTAAAGTATTTAAAATATAAGTAATATTTTCTTTTACAAGTTGAGAGCCATTTAGTTTTTTATATCCTGAAAAATTCAATAATGCGCAATCAAAGTTATCGATGATTAAAATTACATCTTGAAAAATAATGTTTATCTTTTGTTCGATAGATAAAATATTTTTTTTTAAGACACTGGATATTAATTCATAATCGGAAATCTTATTATTTGAAATACCCTGAATAGGAATTATATCTTTGTGCAATATTTCAAAACTATCACTGTCTGAATTATTGCTGACTACAAAAATAAATTCTGAATTATTTATTTCTATAAAAAGTGTAAGATTCTTTTTTAGCATGATTTATCTTAAAATAAGTTGATCTTGAATTCTATAATCAAAAAATTCATATTTGATAAAATTTTTTTTTTCTCTAAAAATCATAAAATTCTTTAGACTTTCTGTATAACCCTCGATCGGTAATTTAATTAATTTATTTTCTTTCATTTCTAAATCCCATCTTTTAGATTCAAATAAATAAAATTTTTTGATTTCTTCCATAGGAAAATTTATAGCTTTTAAATCTTCGTAAAGAATACTGAAACTATTTTTATCCCCAAACACTATTGGTAAATTGTCAAAATCTTTAAAACTAAAATAATTTATAGTATCTCCATTAGATGTGAAATATTTTTTTATTGTTTTATTTTGTATAATTGCAATAGGTCTTTTTTCAAAAATTTTAATTCTTATAGAATTAGGATAAACTTTTTTAATTTCAAAACTACTTATTAAATCTAAATCCTCTAATGTTTTTTCTATACTATTAATATCTAATAAAAAAAGATTTTTTTTATAGAGGAAAGATAATTTTTCTTTTATCTTTTTATCATCAAGAATTAAATTATTCTCTAAAATAATTTTCTTTATAGATAATTTTTCATTGTAATTAAAAGTGTTTTTGAAATTATAAGTACTTAGAAACAAAATTAAAACAAAAGCGATAAAAAATCTTTTTTTCATCTATTCATACTTGCGTCTAACAATATTTTTTCAACAAGATCGGCAAAAGAGATACCGTAATAATTTGCTATCTCAGGAACTAATGAAAGACTTGTCATACCTGGTTGAGTATTGAGTTCTAATAAGTAGAATTTATTTTTAAAAAATTTAAAATCTGATCTTGTAACACCTTTACATCCTAAAGATTTGTGTGCTCTTTTTGCTAATTTCAAAACTTCTACATACTTTTTTTTTTCCAATCTTGCAGGCATAATATGTTTGGTTTTAGCTGCCTTAGTATATTTAGCTTTATAATCGTAGAACGATCTTTTTGGTATTAACTCTATTGCTCCAAGTGAATTATCATTTAAAATAGCAGCTTGAATTTCTTGTCCTCCAATAAATTGCTCTAAAATTAACTTTTTATAATTTTTAAAAAGTATATTAGTTGATTTTTTTAAGTCTTTGTCATCTCTTATAATTTTAACACCAATACTTGATCCCTCATTTATCGGCTTTAAAACTGCAGGAAATTTTATTTTATTTTTTTTTAATATTTTCTTAAAACTTTTCTTTTTGAATTCATTTTTATTTAGAACAATATATTTTGGAGTTAAAATTTTATTTTTGATAAATATTTTTTTGGAAATTTCTTTATCCATTGCATTGAATGAACTAATAACACCTGAATGAGTATAAGGAATTCTTAAATATTCAAAATAACTTTGTGCAACTCCATCCTCGCCTCCTTTACCATGAAGAGCATTAAATATGACATCAATTTTACGTTTATTAATTAAATTAAAATTTTTATTTTTTGGATCAAATATTGAAACAGTATATTGTTTTTCTTTAAGCGCTTTAATGCATGCTTTACCACTTGCTAGGCTAATCGACCTTTCACCAGAATTTCCTCCAAGCACAACCAAAACTCTCTTAAAGTTTCTTTTATTCACCAATAATTTTAATCTCTAATTCTAGATTAACTCCTACCTTATCGCTCACTGTTTTTTTTACCTTATTTATTAATTTTTCGATGTCTGAGGATTTAGCATTTCCGTTGTTAACAAAAAAATTACAATGCTTTTGTGAAATAATTGCATCTCCCTCAGTAAATTTATCACAACCGGACTCTTTTATTAATTGCCATGCTTTTTTTTCATTTTTAATATTCTTAAAAGTGCTTCCACAAGTTTTTATCTGACTTGGTTGAGATATTTTTTTCCTCTGAATTAGTTCATTTTGTCTTTTTTCTATTATTTTTTTTGACTGACTTTTACCTTGAAGTTTAACTGATGTAATAATTAAATTATTTGTAAGGTTAGTTCCTCTATAAAAAAATTTTATATCATCACGTTTGATCTCTTTTTTTTTACAGTCATTTGTATCAATTACATTTATTGAAATTAAAATTTTTGAAATATCACTCCCATAACAACCGCTATTCATAATTACTGATCCTCCGATCGAACCTGGTATACAGGACAAAAATTCAAAATTTCCTATACCGTTATCTCTCGCAAAATTTGAAATTTTACGATCAAGAGCTGATCCACCTGCTTCAATTATATCTTTATCAATCAAATTTATTTTTGAAAAATTTGATCCAAGTTTTATAACAACTCCCCTTATACCTTTATCTCTTATTAATGTATTCGAACCTGCTCCAAGGATAGTCAATTTAAGTTTATCTTTTTGGTTTTGTTTTAAAAAATTTATAAGCTGATCTATATCCTTTGGTTTAAATAAATATTCTGCAGGCCCTCCTAGATTAAACCAGCTATAATTAGAAAGATTTATATTTTTTGAAATATTGGTGCCAAATTTTTCTATTAAGTCTTGATCTAAAGTCATAAAACAGTTTTTAGTTTTCTCATATTTTTTGATATGACACCAGCTCCCATGCCAATAATAATTTCATCACTTAATAAGTTTTTCTTGAAAAGTCTTTCCAAATCTAAATAACTTTTAACAACAACTACTTGGGTTTTTGAATGTTTAGAAATTAATTTCGCAAACTCATATGGATTAAATTTTAAACTTTTCTTCTCACCGGCAGCATAAATTGGGCATAAGACAACTAAATCTGAATTTAAAAATGATTTGGCAAATTCTTTTTTTAGCGATAACACTCTCGAATATCGATGAGGCTCAAAAACAGATATAATTTTTCTATTAGAATGTACATTCTTAACACTTTCTAAAATGCATTTAATTTCTGTAGGATGATGAGCATAATCATCATAAAAATCATTTTTGCCTTTATTGAAAATTTTTGTCATTCTTCTCTGTACTCCGGAAAACCTTTTCAATGATCTTTTTATAATATTATGATTTACACCTAAATTTAAACAGACAGTAATAGCTGCAGCAGCGTTAAGAACATTGTGTTTTCCTAATAATTTCAATTTAATATTTTTAATTTTTTTACTTTTTTTCTTAATATCTTTGTAACTTAAATCAAAAATTGAAAAATTAGTTTTATATTTAATATTCGAGATTTGATAATCTGAATTTCTATTTTCGCCGTATGTAAGAATATTTTTATTTTTTATTTTTCTTAAAACTTTTTTTAAGTTTCTGTTATCTGCACATAAAATTGATTTACCTGTAAGTGGAGTTTTTTCGATAAATCTAATAAATGAATTTTCTAAATTTCTAAAACTTTTATAGTAGTCGATGTGTTCATAATCAATGTTAGTTACAATTGAATAATTTATTGGTAATTTTAGAAAACTTCCATCGGACTCATCCGCTTCTAAGATCGCCCACTCTCCTTTACCTAATTTCGCATTAGTATTTAGTGCATTTATAACTCCACCGTTGATTATTGTAGGGTCAAGATTCTGATCTGAGAGAATTTTTGAAACTAATGATGTAGTGGTTGTCTTACCATGAGAACCGGTGATAATAATATTTTTTTTTAGGGAGACTACATCAGCTAGCACGTCTGCCCTTGAGTAAATAGGTATTTTTTTAATCTTTGCGTATCTTATTTCACAATTATTATTTGTGATTGCCGAAGATTTGACTAACATAGTAGAGCTTTTCACGTTTTTTTTTGAGTGACCTATAAAAACTTTAATGCCTAATTTAGAACAACTAATTGTATTCTTATTTTTATTCTGATCACTTCCTTGAATTTTAAAACCCATATTTTTCATAATTTGTGCTAAGCCGCTCATACCAATTCCACCGATACCAACAAAATGAACAACTTCTTTCTGTCCTAGATTAATTTTTTTCATTAATAATTTTTTCTAATAATAGATCAATATTGTTATAGACATATTTGTCAGAATATTGTTTTTGATTAAATAATATTTCATTTATTTGTGTATTATTTTTAAAAATATTTTGAATAATATCTAATAGTCTATTATTTAGTTCTTTTTCCTCAATTAAAAAAGAAAATTTTTTACTTTGATAAAACATTGCATTTTTTAATTGATGATTATCTGCTGATGATGGAAGAGGCACTGAAATAAATGGAATATTCGCATTAGTTAGTTCTGCAAGCATTGAGGATCCTGATCTTGTAATAGCTAAATTTACTTTAGAAAAATATTCTAAAAGATCGTGACTAAAGTTAAAAATTTCAAAGTCTAAATTATTTTTTTCATAAAAATCTTTCAGTTTTTTATTTTGCTCAGGCAGACAGTGTTGAAATATTTTAATCGGTATACCTTTATTAGAACATTCTTTAAAAATATTTGGGAGTGTTTCAGCAAATACCTTTGCCGCTTGACTGCCCCCTAGTACAAGAATGTTAATCTTTTTAAAATTGTCAAATTTATCTATATTGCTAAAATAATTTATAAAATCTTTCTTAATAATATTGCCTATTAAAACAATTTTATTTTTATATTTTTCAGGAATACCGTCTAGTTCTTTAAAGGCAACGCATATTTTATAAGCAAAAGGTATTAAGTACCTATTCGCTTTTCCAAGAATTAAATTATTTTCATAAATAATAAATTTAATCTTCAATATACTTGCAGCTAAGCAAATTGGAAAAGATGAATATCCACCCATTCCAAAAATTATTTTTGGTCTATTAAATATTAAAAAAATTAGAGATCTAAAGACTGAATAAAAAATAAAAATTAAAGAGAGCAACAAATAAATTATGTTTTTTTTATTTAATCTTGAGGAAGGAAGGATTGAAATATCAAAATTTTCGTATTTTTTTAAAAATTTTTTACCTCTTTTGTCAGTTATAAGTTTTATATTATAATTTTTTTCAATTAAATGTTCTGCTAAATTACATCCCGGGAAAACATGTCCTCCTGTACCGCCAATAGCTATAAATGCTTTGATTTTATTAATCATAATAATAATGAATGTTTTTAGTATAGTTTAAAATTACTCCTGCAAGGATTGCACTTCCCATCAACGAAGATCCACCATAACTAAGAAATGGTAGAGTCATGCCTGTAGTAGGTATAAGGTTAGTATTAACTCCAACATGTATAAATGTTTGGAAGATTAATAATGATGCTAAGCCGCATAAAGAGATTTTAATTATTTGATCTTTTTGATTTACACAAATTTTAATTATTCTAAATGAAATAAACAAAAACAAAAAAATAATTATAATAGAAATAATAGAACCATACTCTTCTGAAATAATCGCAATTATGTAATCAGTATGTGCCTCGGGAACGCTTTCTTTCAAAATACCCTCTCCCATCCCTTGGCCTTTTAAACCTCCAAGTTTTATGGCATCAAGAGCTGAAGAAGATTGAAATTTATCACCTTTGCTTGGATCAATAAATGAAACTAATCGGTTAATGATATACCCAAATTTTTCAGGCATAAAATATAAAAGTGAACTAAATGAAATCAGAAAAATTGTCAAAAAACTAAAAATAAAAATTAAGCTTACACCAGAAATAAATACTGTTGCAATCCAACTGCCGATTAATAAAATTGATTGGCCAAGGTCCGGCTGGTCAATCAGCAGAATAATTACAGAAGTTAATAATAAAAAACTTATAAGATATTTAATTTGAGAGTTTTGTAATTTCTCTAGAGTAAGAATTTTCACTGTAGTTAAAATAAAAAAAGGTTTTAATAATTCTATAGGCTGCAGTCTGAAGAAATAAAAATCTAACCACCTTTTTGCTCCTTTAACCTCAACTCCAATTATTGGCACCAAGATCAAAGAAATAAAAAAAATAGCGAATAAAGGTAAGATGAGTTTTTTTAGAAAATTAGTATTTATGAATGATATAGTAATCATAATAATTAAAGCAGCAAAAGCAAAAATTAAATGTTTAGAAAAAAAGAAATAATAATCTTTATTTAAACGCTCTCCAGCTAAAGACGAAGTAGATGAAAAAGAAAAAAATAATCCAAGCAAAAATAATATTATAAAACTTAAGAAAATTTTTTTATCAATATTTCTCCAATAATCAATGAATTTCAATTTAAATGTATTTTCGACCATAAAGCTTACTTATTTTTTTGAAGTCCTCTCCTCTTTTTTCAAAATTCAAATATTGATCAAAAGAAGCTGATGAAGGGCTGAATAAAATTGTATTATATTTTTTATTATAATGTTTTATGTCTTTTAAGATTTGAACTATTGAGTTTCTTAGATTTTTTGTAATTGTAAAATTCACTTGATCTTTTAATTGTTTTTTAAAAAAATTTACATGTTTTCCAATTATGTAAGTTTTGATAATATTTTTTTTCAAACTTTTAACTGCCAATTTATCTTTTTTCTTTGGTAAACCTCCGACAATCCAATAAATATTTTTTGTATTTTTAAGAGCTAATTGAGTAGCTTTAAAGGAAGTCGCCTTTGAGTCGTTTATAAAAGTACAATTTTTTTTTTTTGAAAAAAATTTCATATCTATGAGAAAGTCCAATAAAAGTTTTTAAAGATTTTATTAAAGATGTATTATTTATATTTATCAGTTTGGATAATTCGTAAACATTAGACATATTTTCATCATTAATATCTGAAATGATATAAGCATTTTTAATTTTAGACTTAAATCTTTGATATTCTTTAATATTAGGAACAACTAATTTGCCTGACAAATGTCTTCTTTTAAAATCTTTTTTTAATTTTTCATTTATAAAAGAATACTGATTTTTTTTTTGTAAATTAAAAATTTTAAATTTAGAATTAATATAATTTTTCATATTTCCATGCCAGTCTAAGTGATCATTAGAAATATTGAGTAATATAGCATAGTCAGGATTTATAAATTGGGAGTGGGCTAATTGGAAAGAGGAAACCTCAATTATCAAAAAAATATCTTTTTTTATATTTAAATCAAGAACTGGTGTTCCAATATTTCCACCTAATAAAGTTTTATATCCGTTTCTTTTAAGTACATGATTTATAATTTTACAAGTTGTTGATTTTCCATTTGTTCCAGTAACAACAATTGATTTATAAAATTTTCTTAACAAAAATATAAGATCAATGTCTGTTATGATTTTTTTTTTATATTTAATCAACTTATTCCTATTTTTTGATTTTTCTAAGCTAACCCCTGGACTTAAAATTATATAATCTACCTCATGAAGAAATTTATTTAAATTTTGAGGGCTTTTATTTTTTATTAATTGTTTTTCTTGATCATCCCAAACTTTATATTTTGTTATACAATTCTTTTTAAAAAAGTTAATTACTGAACGACCAGATAAACCTACTCCATATACAAGAAATGATAGTTCTTTAAAATTATCGATAGAGATCATCTATTACCTTAATTTTAATGTAGCCAAACCTACTAAAGCTAAAATTATAGCTATAATCCAAAACCGAATAACAATAGTCGACTCGGCCCAACCTTTTTTTTCAAAATGATGGTGAATGGGAGCCATTTTAAAAATTCTTTTTCCAGTTAATTTAAATGATATCACTTGGATTATTACTGATACTGTTTCTAAAACAAATAATCCTCCGATTATTGCGAGCACAATTTCATGTTTAACAATAATAGCTACTGCTGCTAATGATCCACCTAAAGATAGTGAACCAGTATCACCCATAAATATTTTTGCTGGCGGTGCGTTGTACCATAGAAATCCCAAACAGGCGCCAACTATCGATCCACAAAAGATTGATAACTCTCCTACGTCAGGAATATACTGAATTTGAAGATATTCAGAAAAAATTGTATTTCCAACTACATAAGAAATGAGCGTAAAAGATAGTGCAACTAACATAACAGGCACTGTGGCTAAACCATCTAACCCATCAGTTAAATTTACTGCATTAGATGCACCAATCATTACAAATAATGCAAACGGAATAAAAAAAAATCCTAAATTAAGAATTAAATTTTTGAAAAAAGGAAAATAAAGATCATATAAGTAATTATGGTTTGAGAACTTAATTAATATAAATATTGCTATAACACTGATAAATAATTGACCTAAAAATTTATATCTTGATTTTAGTCCGCTAGAATTTTTAAGTTTTATTTTTAATATATCGTCAATAAGTCCCAAACCTCCTAAACTTAAAGATACAAATAACAGGGTCCATACATAAATATTTGTAAGATCTGCCCAAAGTAAAGTGCCAGAGATGATCCCAATAATAATTATCACTCCTCCCATCGTTGGAGTTCCAGATTTTTTTACAATGTGATCGATAGGGCCATCTTGTCTGATAGGGCCAGTAATCATTTTCTCAGAAAAAATTTTTATAAGAGGACCTCCTATTAAAAAGACAACAATTAGAGAAGTCATTACCGAAAGTCCAGTTCTAAAGGTTAAATATTTAAACACATTTAAAAAGGAATATTGGTCTATCAATGATGTGAAAAAATGAAATAGCATTTAAGAGCCTTTAATAATCCTTTTACTTAAATTGTTTAAACCTGTAGCATTTGATCCTTTAATCATTAAATAATCATTATTAGCTATAATGTTATTTAAAGTAAAATCCACATCTTCATCTTGTTGAAATATATTTCCTCGTTTACTCTTTCGAATATTTTTGTAAGTAGTAAGGGTTTTGCTACCCTTTATGAATACTTTATCAATATCTGAATTGTTAATAACTTTAGATAAATCTTTATGAAATATCTCTGATTTTTTACCTAACTCAAGCATATCTCCAAGAAGTAAATATTTTTTAAAATTTGTTTTTTTTATTGAATTAAAATTGTTAATTGCATTTTTCATTGATAAAGGATTTGCATTATAACTTTCATCTATTAGCCTAAAGATTTTATTATACCTTTTTATTTTATGAATTTTTCCCCTACCATCTGAAGGCTCATAATGCTTGTATTTTTTTGAGATTTTTTTTAAATCAAGACCTAATTCATTTAATAATGCAAGTGAACAGAGCACATTGTAAATATTAATGTTTTTATACTCTAAATAAAAAATCTGTTTTTTTATTTTTATTTTTAATTTTGTATTTTTTGAAAGTTTTGATATTTTTAAAGGGTGAATATTAGATTTTTTGCTTTTCCCAAATGAAACAACTTTTAATTTTTTTCTTTTTGCTTTTTTTTCCAAATAGGTGAAAAATTTATCGTCTCGATTTAAAATTAAGGTACCTCCTTTTTGTATATTTTTTATAATCTCGCCCTTTGCGTCAGCAATTTCTTTGATACTTTTAAAATTTTCAATATGTGCTTCACCTATATTTGTTATAATTCCAATATGTGGTCTTAATAATTTTGATAAGAAATTAATTTCGCCTGCTTTACTCATTCCTACCTCAAATACACCAAATTTATGATCTTTATTTAATTGAGATAAACTAATAGGTACACCATAATGATTATTAAAAGATTTAGGAGAGCAAAATGTTTCTCCAAATGTTTGCAACAAGTCTTTAACAAGGTTTTTTAATGAAGTTTTACCAGCGCTTCCGGTAATTGCAAAAATTTTAGCGGTAGTTAAATTTCTTTTTTGAAAAGCATAATTATTTAAAAATTTTATCTCATTTTTAACTTTTACAATTTTATTTTTATAACCTTTATTATTTCTTGATGAAATAATATAACTTGCTCCTTTTTTTAAAGCTTGTGAAATAAATTTACTTCCATCATTTTTTTTTCCTTTTATTGTCAAAAATAAATTTCCCTTTTTTATCTTCCTAGAGTCTAAAGAAATACCGTGGAAATTTTTTAAGTTATTTTGTTTACTTATATTTTTTAAAATAAATTTATTTTGGATAAAATTTTTTTCTTTACTTGATATTTTATTTATTTTTAATTTAATTTTTTTTATTATTTGTTTATCTGAAATTGTTAAAATTTTATTCTTATATATCTGCTCTTCTTCATGTCCTTTCCCAGCTACCAAAATAGTTTCATTAGACTCAGCGTTAAATATTGCTAATCTTATCGCTCTTTTTCTTTCCCCAATATTGAAACAATTAACATTTTTAATATTTTTAATTATTTCCTTTCTTATTTTTGCAGGTTTTTCATTTCTAGGATTATCATCAGTTACATAAATTTTTTTACAATGCAGGCTTGCAGCTTTAGCCATTAACGGCCTTTTTTTAAAATCTCTATCACCCCCACAACCGAAAACTAAAGAAATATTTTCACCATGAGAATCTTTTATTGCTTTTAAAACTTTTGATAAAGCATCTGGTGTGTGAGCAAAATCAACATAAACTTTAATGTTATTAGGAAATGTTTTTATATGTTCTAATCTTCCATTTACATCTTTTAATTTATCCAATGAATTGAAAATTTTTTTTTCAGTTAAATTACATAATTTTGCAGCAGCAATAGCCATCGATAAGTTTTTTATTTGAAAATTATTTAATTTCAGAAAAGCTTTTTTTTTAATTAGCTTTTCTTTTATTTTTTCAATATCTATTAGACATAATTTTCTTTTTTTAGAGATATTTTTTATCACAGAAAATTCTTTGATAGATTTGTCGGTAATTACAAAATTTTTCTCAGGTAAAATATTTTTAAATAATTGTAATTTTGCACGAAGATATGACGTCATTGTTTTATGATAATCTAAATGATCCTGGCTAAAATTAGTAAAAATCCCTGCCTTTAAATTTAAGTGATGGACTCTTTTTTGAATTATACCATGGCTTGAGGCTTCTATAATAACGTTATCTATTTTCTTTTTTTTTAATTTTTCTAAATTTTTATGTAAAGAAATAGCGTCAGGTGATGTGAGGTCAGATTTTACTTTAATGTTATTATATTTGACTCCTAATGTGCCTATTGATCCTACAGGTATATTGTTAAGTTTTAAAATTTGATAAAATAAGTCTGCTACAGATGTTTTTCCATTCGTACCAGTAACTGCTATAATTGTTTTTGGCTTTATTAAAAAAAATTTTGAACAAATCTCGCTCAATAAATTTCTTACATCTGAAGTCTTAATTATCGTTAGTTTGCTATGTTCAAATTTACAATTTTTTGAACATACTACTACTGTTGCTCCTTTAGAAATTGCTTCTTTAATATATTTTTCACCATTAAATTTATGACCTTTTATAGCAAAAAAAATAAAATTTTTTTTAACTTGCTTACTATTAATTGCAAGGCCTCTTATATCAATTTTTTTTTTATTCTCTGGAAGGTTATTAATTAGTTTTTTCAGCAACATGTTGATTGTTAAAATCTTTATTCTTTATGGCTAAAATTGGTCCAATTTTTTTTATTATTTTGCCAGCTACGTAAACCGAGTTCCAGCCAGCCTCATTCCTGAAAGCTTTAATTTTCACCCCTTTGTAATCATAGGTTAAATTCTTTGCCACTTTTGGATTTTCCAACATAACCAGTAATACATACTTAGGTTTGTGAGAAGGAAAAATAGATATAAAAGTGTTTAGGCTCTCATCTTGATTTTTGTAATTTTGAGAGGTTCCGGTTTTGCCTCCAACTTCATATCCATAAATATCAGCAAGTTTAGCGGTTCCTTCATCCTCAGTGACAACTTTTCGTAAAATTTGATTAATGATAAAACTGGTATTTTCTGAAATTAATCTTTGATGGACTACTTTTTCTTCTTTTTCAATTAAGCTGGCTTTAATAATTTTTCCGCCATTAGCTAAAGCCGCATATACTGTAGCTGCTTGTAATGGTGTTGTGGTAATACCGTGACCATACGAAACAGTCTCTAATTTACAGTTATTCCATTTGAATTTAATCGGATTGCCAGTCTCTTCTAATTGAATATCGGGATTTTTGAGAAGTTGTGTGTTATTAATAAATTGTTTAAATTTTTCTTCACCAACCTTTCTCGCTATTAATAATGTTCCGATATTAGAAGATCTAATTAAAATATCCTCTACTGACAAATTTTTCGGAAATTCTTTTATATCAGAAATAGTATGACCTGAGCATTTTATTGACCTTGGAATATTTTTTACAATAGTTTTTGATTGTACAATCTCATTTTCTAATGCTAGTGCAATAGTAAAAGTTTTGAAGATTGAGCCAAGTTCATAAACACCTTTAGTAATTTTATTTATATATTTTTTATCTTTTAGATTGGCTCTTTTGTTAATATCAAAATCGGGCAGGGAAACTAAAGACAAAATTTCTCCATTTTCAGCATTCATTAAAACTGCACCTCCACCAATAGCATTGAAAGTAATTAAAGCTTGATTAAGCTCTTTGCTGATCAAGTGTTGTATATTGGTATCTAATGTTATTTTTAATGGTTTATTAATTAGTTTTTTATCTTTTAATTCTTTGTCAAAATATTTTTCAATTCCAGAAATACCAAAATTGTCATAATCGACTTGACCAACTATATGACTAAATAAATTACCATGAGTATAAATTCTAGATTGAAAAGGCTCAAAAATAATTCCTTTTTCTCCTAGACTCCATAATTTTTCTTTTTCAGTTTGATTGATGCGTTTTTTAAGATAAAAATATTTATCCTTTTGAAGTTTTTTTTCTACATTTTTAAGCGGTAAATTTGGAAAATTTAATCTAAGCTTAATTAAAAAATTTTCTTTATTGACAATTAACTTTGGGTTGATCGCAGCATGAAAAGAAGTAATATTTCTTGAGATTAAAACACCATTTCGGTCTACAATATCCCTTCTGAGTAAAGAAAATTCTTGCAATTTGTCTTGATGGTATGAAACCTCTATTTTATTTAAAGAAACATGAATAATTTTAATACTAAATATAAATATTAATGAAAAAAATAAGAAAAATAATAGATATATTCTGTCCTGAAATTGATTATTTTTTTGAGAAAATTTATTTTTTTTATTTGTCTCTAAATAATCTTCAAAATAAAAACTAGTTTGGTTTGAGTTTAAATTTTTATTTTTTTTCAATTTTTTTTTCATTTTGGCCTTCCTGATTTACGAATTTTTTATCAAGGTCAATAAAATTGGATAAACTTAAAAAAATTTTTGAATATTCCATTGGAATATATTTTTCTGCTTCATATTTATCTATTCTTTTTTCTATCATCGATGGTGAACTCAAATACGAAAAATCTAATTGGGACTCATTTAAATCTTTTGTTTTATTATGAATTTTTTTATTCAAGTAATAAATTTTTTTTTCTATTTCTCTTGTTTGATTTTTAATAATTGAAGTTCCAATTAGCAAAAGTGAAAAAATAAAAATTGAAATAAAAACTTTTAATCTAATCATTTATAGCCTCAATGTTTAAATATTTGATAAATTTTTGAATTAATTTATCTGGAAAAATAAATTTATTTTTGCTTCTTGTTGCAAATCTCAATTTTGCTGATCTAGATGAATTATTTTTAAGGATTTCTTTCTTTGAAGGTTTAATTGTCTTGTTTATATATTTCTCAAATAAATTGGAATTTTCGTCATTATTTTCAGGAAGGTACCTTGAGGGCTTTGATTTGTTTTTGGCAAAGTTATGAAAAAAATACTTTACAATTTTATCCTCTATTGAATGAAAGCTAACAACTAGAATTTTTCCGCCAGGTTTTAAAAATTTTGTTGCAGTGATAATTCCGTTAATAAGTTCAGTAATTTCTTTATTAACAAATATTCTTAAAGCTTGAAAAGTTTTTGTACTTGGATTAATTTTGTTAGAAAAGTTCTTCTTTTTACTTTTTTCGATTATATTAACTAATTCATCAACTCTGGTAATTGTTTTTTTTGACCGAGCCTTAACGATATTTTTTGCTATTCTTGACGCTTCTTTTTCTTCTCCTAAAATTTTTATAATTAGCTTTAATTGCAATTCACTAAAATTATTAATAACCTCTTGCAAAGATATATCTGTTAGACCCATTGACATATCAAGTTTACCTTTCGACTTAAAAGAAAATCCCCTTTTTAGATTTTTAAGTTGAATTGAAGAAAGACCTAAGTCAAAAAGCACTATATCTACTCTCTCTTTCAAAATTTTATCGATCTGACTAAATTTTAACTGATAAAATTTAAATCTATTTTTAAACTTTAATTCTAAATCTTTAGCAATTGAATTCACTTCGGTATCTCTATCAATTCCGATTACCTTAGTTTTAGGAAATTGAAGTATTTTATTAGAGTAACCACCCCCACCGAAAGTACAATCAACGAATAGCCCTCCTTTATAAGGAGAGGAGATTTTTATTATTTCACTCAACATCACTGGAAAATGGGAGTATTCCAGTGATGATTGTTGAGTTTTCATTGTTCGGTAATTTTATCATTAAAACTTTTGTCTTCTTAAAAAAGCGGGTATTTCAAAATCTTCATCTTCGTTCGATTCATGGTCGAATAATTGATTTTCACTAGTTTCATTTTGATCTCTAATGTTTGTGTCAACTTGAGCAGAATCTTCAGAAAAAAGTTTTGGAGTGTACTCATCAATTATTTTTTCATTTGAAACACTTTCGTTATCTATAGAAGTATTTTCCAATTTAACTTCATTGTGACTCTCAATGTAAGATGCATTTTCAATAGATACCCCTGCAGGTACCTCATCGGGTGGATTGTTGTTCGCCAACATATCGTCGTTTATCTTGTTTTCTTCCTGACTTTCAAAACTATCTATAAGTGCATTTTGTTCTTCGTTGTTTTTAATTTCATAAGTTTCATCTAGTTTCAAAGCAGTTGCTCCATCAATTGAATTAACTATATTTTGATCAATATTATTTTTAGAAAATAAATTCTCTGATAAGTTATTTCTACCATTTGAGCCATTAACTATATTAAATACTGGTCTTGTTTCTTGAGTGGCTAAAGATCCCTTTAAAGAAGTTGCTACAATTGACACTCTAATTTTTCCGTTCATATTTTCGTCTTTAATAGCACCAAATATAAGTTCTGCTTCAGGGTCAACTTCGGCCCTAATTTTATTTACCGCAGCATCCACTTCAAAAAGTTTTATATCGCTTCCACCAGTTATGTTTACTAGCAAACCTTTTGCCCCTTGAAGAGTGTACTCATCTATTAATGGGTTATTTAAAGCTAACTCAGTTGCAGCCATAGCTCTATTTTCGCCATCTGCCTCTCCAGTTCCCATCATAGCTTTACCGCTAGAACTCATTACTGTCTCTACATCTGCAAAATCTAAATTAATCATACCCGGTCTTACCATTAGGTCGGTGATACTCTGAACTCCGTGTTTCAAAACATCATTCGATAAACTAAAAGACTCTTCGAATCCAGTGCCCTCATTTGCAATTTTAAATAAATTTTGATTAGGAACCACGATTGTTGTATCTAAATGTTTTTTTAATTCTTCTAGTCCAGCAATCGCCCTTCTCATTCTTTTTGGTCCTTCATAAGCAAATGGCAGAGTAGTAACTCCTACAGTTAAAATATTCATTTCTCTTGCAGCTTTAGCTATAACGTGCGAGGCTCCTGTTCCAGTTCCGCCGCCCATACCAGAAGCAATAAATACCATGTTACTTCCTTGGATATAATTTACGATTTCATTAATTGACTCATCTGCTGCAGCTTGACCGATATCATGCTTTGCACCTGCTCCAAGACCTTTAGTTAAGTTCATACCAATTTGTATTTTAGCGTCTGCTTTACTCATTTTTAGATCTTGGGCGTCTGTATTAACTGCTACAAATTCTACTCCTTGCATTCCAGCTTCAATCATTGCATTAATCGCGTTTCCACCAGCTCCTCCAACTCCAATGACTAATATCCTTGGTTTTAATTCTCTTAACTCACCACCTCCAACATTTATACTCATGACAGCTCCCCTTTCTGTTTGTTATCCCATTTAAAATTAGATCTATTTTGAAAAGCTTTTTTCCTCGCAAAAATTTTATACTTATCAAAATTTTTAGGCTCCCAAATTTGAAACGTTTTTCCAAGTCCCACAAATAAAATATTATTTTTAATCTTTGAGTGATTTAATAATTTTTTTGAAAAAGAAACTCTTCCTTCTGGATCAAATTGTAAATTTTCACTTTCGGACAAAACAGAAGTAGCAAAAAAATCTCTTTTCTCTTCAAAGGGATTAAGGGAGTCGATCGAATTAGAAAGCTTTTCAATTCTATCTTGAGAGCAACACTCGAGTGCAGGATGATTAAATGATGGATAGCTAATAAATCCATTGTATCCGAGAGAATTTAAATGAGATCTAAAAGTAGCTGGCACAGAAACCCGCCCTTTCTTGTCTAATTTGTTTTCGAAGCTTGATAAAAACATATTTTCTAATAAACCTTTTATTTGCTCTTTTTTTCAAATCACCCTCCATTGTGGGATTTAATGGGATAGTATGGGTTTTTATTAATTAGTCAATATGTTTATAGATTGTTTTGAGTACAAAAGTAGAACAGAATTTAAAGATTAAGCCAGATAATCTATAAGCCGGGTTCTGTCATTGAAGATGTTATTTATCTAGACTTGAGCTCTCACTCAAGTTCAAGCGGTTAACCCAGAAGACTAACTAAAGACGGTTTTTTGCAAATAAATGCGTTGTCTTCTCTATTTAACCTTGCTCCCAGTGGGGTTTGCCTTGCGTTTTTTGTTACCAAAAAACCGGTGAGCTCTTACCTC
>MDTA01199909.1_pt1 | contig 24240 bp, 26 predicted proteins | sample 811151 | NCBI WGS metagenome assembly MDTA01 (sample SAMN05326648, study PRJNA326480) | marine metagenome | isolation source: seawater | place: Indian Ocean: South | collected 2010
ACAAGGAAGAAGAATGGGGAAAAAAATAGGTTTTCCGACCTGCAATATTGAATTAGGAAACTATATAATTGCTAAACCAGGTGTTTATGCTGTGAGGATAAGAAGAAAAAATCATCCCTTGTCTATGAAAGGAATAGCGAATCTAGGATATAGACCCACTTTCAACCAAAAAAAAATACTTTTAGAAGTAAATATTTTTAATTTTAAAGGAAATCTTTATAATAAACATTTAATTATAGATTTTACAAAATTTTTAAGGAGTGAAAAGAAATTTAAAGATATAAGTCATCTTAAAAAGCAAATAAATCTAGACTTAAAAAAAGCAAAAAAAAGTTTTTAATATGAGTAAAGAACATATAAATCTTCCTAAAACAGCTTTCTCTATGAAAGCAAATCTTCCTAATAAGGAACCTGAACTCGTCGATTATTGGATAAAAATTGATTTATATAAGAAACTAAGATCTCAGAATCTTGGTAAAGAAAAGTTTGTACTCCATGATGGTCCACCATACGCGAATGGAAATATTCATATGGGTACGGCATTAAATAAAATTTTAAAAGATGTTATCACAAAGTTTCACCAGATGAGTGGAAAAGACTCTGTTTATGTCCCGGGTTGGGATTGTCATGGTTTGCCGATTGAATGGAAAATTGAAGAGCAGTATAAAAAATCAAAAAAAAATAAAGAAGAAGTTCCGATATCTGAATTTAGAAAAGAATGTAGAGAATTCGCTGAAAAGTGGATCAAAATTCACAAAGAACAATTTAGACGCTTAGGAGTTTTAGGTGATTGGGAAAATTATTATTCAACTATGAGTTTTGATGCTGAAGCTCAAATAGTAAGAGAATTAGGAAAGTTTTTAAAAGAAGGAAGTCTTTATAAAGGTTATAAACCTGTTTTGTGGTCGACAGTTGAAAAAACTGCTTTAGCAGACGCTGAGGTCGAATATTTAGAACATTTATCAGATACAATTTATGCATCATTTCCAGTAAAAAAAAGTAAAAAAAAAATTCTCGAAGGCACCGAAATAATTATATGGACGACAACGCCTTGGACAATACCAGCAAATAAGGCTTTGGCATTTAACAGTGAATTGGATTATCTTATTATTTTGATTGAGGATGACGGAAATTTCAAAAATAGGAAAATTGTCATCGCAGAAGATCTTTTAGAGAATGTTTTGCAAGAATGTAAAATTAAACAGTTTAAAAAAATTGAAAAGATTGCAGGAAATTTTTTTGAAGGTGTTATTTGTCATCATCCTTTTTTAAAATTAGGTTATAATTATGATATACCAATGCTTGATGCAAAATTTGTAACTACAGAGCAGGGGACTGGCATTGTACATTGTGCTCCAAGTCATGGACCAGACGATTATAATTTGTGTCTTAAAAACGATATTAAAGCTGAGGAGACAGTAAATGATGACGGGCTTTATACAAATAATATCCATAAGTTTAGTGGTTTACATATTTTTAAAGCAAATCCATTAATAATTGAAAATCTCAACAAGCTTAAAAAGTTGTTATCAAATGGAAAACTGAAACATTCTTATCCACATTCTTGGAGATCAAAGGCTCCATTAGTCCACAGAGCAACTCAACAGTGGTTCATTTCTATGGAAAGTCACAATCTAAGAATAAAAGCTTTAAAAGCAATTGACGATACTACTTTTTATCCCCCAAAAGGCAAAGAAAGACTAAGATCAATGATCGAAACACGTCCCGATTGGTGTGTATCTCGCCAAAGAGTTTGGGGAGTTCCTTTACCAATTTTTATTAATAAAAAAGATGGTTCTGTTCTAATTGATGATGAAGTTTTTGAAAACATAGCTAAAATTTATGAGAAAGAAGGATCTGATTGCTGGTTTTCAGATGAACCAAAAAGATTTTTAGGAAAAAAATACGATCAAGACAATTACATAAAATCAAATGATATTGTTGAAGTATGGTTTGATAGTGGGTCAACTCACTCATTTGTGTTAGAAAAAAGAAAAGATTTAAAGTGGCCTGCATCTATGTATCTAGAGGGTTCTGACCAACACAGGGGATGGTTTCACTCTTCATTACTTGAATCGTGTGGAACAAGAGGGAGAGCCCCTTTCGAAACCATTTTATCTCATGGTTTTGTTGTAGATGGAAAAGGACTTAAAATGTCTAAGTCAACCGGAAATGTTATATCTCCAGAAGATATATTGAAAAGGTATGGTGCCGATATACTTAGAATTTGGGTAGCATCTTCAGATTACTCAGAAGATCTTAGAATAGACCACTCAATTTTAGAGCAGCATGCTGAGTCATATAGAAAAATAAGAAATACGTTTAGGTATCTTTTAGGAAACCTCCATGATGAAGTAAATAAAAATATTTTGAGTAAACTTGATTACGACAGCTTACCAGAGCTAGAGAAATATATGCTTTATCAAATATTTGTTTTAGATAAAAAATTTAAAAAAAATTTTTCTGATTATAATTTTCACTATCTATATAGAGATCTTCTTAATTTTTGTACAATTGAGCTTTCATCTTTTTATTTTGATATAAGAAAGGACACTCTTTATTGTGATGATTTAAATTCAAAAAAAAGAAAAGATTGTTTGAAAGTACTTCAGATTATATTAGATAATCTTTTATTATGGTTTGCTCCAATTTTGTCTTTTACTGCAGAAGAAATTTATTGTCTATTAAATAAAGAAAGAAATAAGAGTGTTCATCTTCAAAATTTTAATGTCATTCCAGAGAAATGGAACAATAAAGACATTTCTGAAAAATGGAAACAAATTATTAAAATTAGGGAAATATCAAATATTAGTATAGAAAAACTTAGGGCATCAAAGGACATTGGTTCGAGTTTAGAGTCCCAAATTAATATTAAATTAAATAAAAAATATTATGAAATTTCTAAAAATTTTGATTTTTCAGAACTTTGTATTACTTCAGGGGCAAAAGTAGAGTTAATTAATAACTTAAAAGACGAGATTGTTGTAGACGCTTATAAAGCAACTGGTAAAAAATGCAAAGTTTGTTGGAAGATCTTTAATAAAAAATGTGAAAGGCATGGGTGTCAATGGGTTTAATAAAACAGAAATTTTTTTTAAATTTACTTTTGTTAATAACGATCTTTTTATTTGATAGACTAACAAAAAATTATATTTTGGGTATTGCCGAAATATCCTTAGTAGATATTGAAATAAATAGATTCATCAATTTAATTTTAGTTTGGAATAGTGGTATTGGTTTCGGGCTTTTTTCTTCCTCAAATCAACTACTGTACAATGCTATTACAATTTTAATAATTTTGGTAAATTTTTTAATAATTTATTTTGTTTTTAAAGCTGAAGATTTTAAAGCTTATTTTTTTGTAATGATATTAGGTGGATCTCTTGGAAATTTGTATGATAGAATCATTTATTCAGCAGTTCCAGATTTTATTGATATTCATATTAACGATTTTCATTGGTTCGTATTTAATATGGCAGACATCTTTATAACTCTAGGAGTTATATGCCTTATTTTTGCTGAAATATTTTTTAATAAAAGAAAAATAATAAATGAGCACAGCCAATAAATATTTTTTTGTTATAATTTTTTTACTTTTTGCTTCATGTACATCTGTAAAAGATGCATTACAGGGTAAGAAAGCTGATAATAGCGATGAGTTTTTGATAAAAAAGAAAAATCCTTTAGTCTTACCTCCTGAATACGGGAAGTTGCCTGTCCCTAAGTCTGAAACTGTTAATGAAACAACAGCAGCAGAAGCAGAAATTGAAATACTTTTAGACTCAATTACCGATGAAACATCTCCTGAAATGAGTAAAGATTCAAAATCCACCGAAGAATTTATTTTAGAACAAATAAAAAGATAATTTAATGTTTACTAAAAAAATAAATTTCGATTTATTTAATTTTTCATGTAAATCAAAAGTAAAAATAAAAGATTTAGAAAGAGTTTTAAATTATGAAAAAGATTTAATGAATTCTTTCTCAAAAAAATTTAAAAATAATTTTAAAAGTTCTTATATTTCAAAATTGCGAAAAAAATATAAGTTTATAAATGTTATAGGGATGGGTGGCTCAACTATGGGTTCAAAAGCCATTCAAAGTTTTCTTGGAGAAAGAATAAAATTGAGGCTTAATTTTATAGATAATCTTCAAAATAGAAAAAATATTCCAAAAAGAAAAAGTTTAAACATCGTAATTTCAAAATCTGGAAATACTTTGGAAACTATTTCAAATTCAAATATTTTTTTAAGTAAATATAGTAAGAATATTTTTATAACTGAAAACTCTAATAATTATTTGAATAGGTTAGCTTACAAACTAGGTTCTGATATAATTGAACATAGAAATTATATTGGTGGAAGATACTCAGTTTTATCTGAGGTGGGAATGCTTCCAGCTCAGTTTATGGGATTGAAAGACCATAATTTTAGACAACTAAATTCACTAATGAGAAATAAAACTTTTGTTAAAAAACTGATTAAAAATGTGAATCAAACACTTACATTAGTAAAAAAGAAAAAATTTAATTCTATTATAATTAATTACGATGAACAATCTGAGGATTTATTTAAATGGTACCAGCAATTAATCGCAGAAAGTTTAGGCAAAAATGGTAATGGAATTCTTCCAATTATATAAACAATGCCTAAAGATAATCATAGTGTTATGCAACTTTATTTGGATGGACCAAAAAATAGTTTCTATACTTTTTTTTATGTTCACGAAAAAAAATCATTAAAAGTGAACAGAAAATATTTGCTTAGTACTTATGATTATTTAAAAAATAAAAATATTGATGAAATAAAATATGCACAAAAAATAGCAACAGAAAGAGTATTTAGAAAAAAGAATATTCCTTTCAGAAGTTTTGAAATTAAAGATAGAAGTGAGCAAACATTAGGGGAACTATTTTGCTTTTTTGTCCTTGAGTCCATCCTGGTAGGCAAAGCTATGAAAATCAACCCTTTTGACCAGCCAGCAGTTGAATTAATTAAAAAAGAAACTAAAAAAAAACTAATTTAAATCGAACCGAAAATAATTTTTGATTTTCCGTAAAAGTTTGTCTTTAAAATTCTAAAACTGTCATGAAATTCATCCTTCGTTTCTTTATTTCGATGAATAATAATTATATTTTTTTTATTTAAAATCTTTGAAAAAAAAATTTTATTTAGAATAGTGCTCAAATTCCTCATTTTAAATGGAGGATCTATAAATACAATATCATATTTTTTTTTTAAAAAATTGAAATTTTTAACATTCTCTAAATTAATATCCATTATTTCAGATTTTTTTATTAATTCAAAATTTCTAATATTTTTGGATAGAATTTCTGATGCAAATTTGTAGTTTTCAACGAATGTCACAAACTTCGCTCCCCTGGAAATACATTCAATACCAAATGAACCTACTCCAGAGAATAAATCAAGAATATTACTATTTTGAATATCGACATCAGAAAATTTAGAATGAATAATTGAGTTAAAAATTGACTCCTTTGTTAAGTCTTTTAAAGGTCTTGTTTTGTTATCCTTTGGAAGCAGAATTTTTCTTCCTTTATAAGATCCTGAAACAATTCTCATTTATCTAAAATTTTAAAGCCTATATCTCTTCTGTAATATTTGTTTTTCCAGTCTAAGTCATCTAGCATTTTTAAAGCTATATTTCTCGCTTCTTGTAGTGATTGGTCAACCACTGTTGCATTTAATACCCTTCCGCCACTGCTTACTAATTTTCCATTTAAATTTTTTTTTGTTCCCGCATGAAAAAGTTGATTTAATTTTGTGCTTTTAATATCTTCTATATTTTTTATTTCAATATTTTTTAAATAATCTCCTGGATAACCCTTACTTGCTGCTACAATTGTAATAGCAGGTTCTTTAACCCACGAAATTTTTTTATTTTTTAAAGATTTATCAAAAGTTGAAAGTATTAATTCTAAAAGATCATTTTTAATTCTCATCATTAGTACTTGACACTCTGGATCGCCAAATCTAATATTATATTCAATTAAATAAGGTTCTTTATTCTTAATCATCAAACCTGCGTATAAGATTCCTTTGTAGGCAATACCTAACTTGTTCATACCATACAAGGTTGGCTCAATTATTTTTTTTTTTATTTTTTCCTCAATTTCAGTAGTAATCAAAGGTGATGGAGAATATGCTCCCATTCCACCTGTGTTTGGACCTGTATCTTTTTCACCTATTCTTTTATGGTCTTGTGCGGTTCCAATAGGAATGTAATTTTCTCCATCAGAAATTATAAAATAACTTGCCTCTTCACCTTCTAAAAACTCCTCAATGATAACTTTCGATGAGGATTTAAATTTACCGTCTAAAATTTCCTTTATGTTTTTTAGTGCTTCAGAATTATTTTTACAAATTGTTACCCCTTTACCAGCAGCTAATCCATCAGACTTTATCACAATTGGTTGTGTGAAATTTTTAAGTGCAACCGAGGCCTCCTCAATATCTAAAATTTCTTTAAATTTTGCTGTAGGAATATCAAATTTTTCACACAAATTTTTCATGAAAATTTTTGAACCTTCAAGTTGAGAAGCTAGCTTATTCGGACCAAAGATTTTAACTCCTTTTTTTTCAAAGAAATCTACGATCCCTCTTACAAGAGGTTCCTCTGGACCAACAATGACTAAGTCAATTTTATATTTTATTACAGCTTCCGATATAGCTTCAAAATTATTAATCTCAATATTCAAGTTATGACATATTTTACTTGTCCCTGCATTTCCTGGAATACAAAATAGATTTTTCACTTTTTTAGATTGTTTCAATTTAAAACAAATGGAGTGCTCTCTTCCTCCGCTTCCAATTATTGCTATATTCATGTAATAATTTATAAACTAAAAATGTTTAAAAAATTAGCAAAATTAAAATTTTTTCCTAATAATTTTGAGGTTTTAGAAGAGGGAGACCATGTCATTTGCTCTGTTTCAGGTAAAAAAATCGGAATAGAGAATTTACGTTATTGGAATGTAGAAGACCAAGAGGCTTATTTCTCTCACATTGAGGCCTCTATCAAAAGAGAAAAAAAGAACTAAACCTTACTTCCAACGGTTGTGTGTCCAAATCCATTGCTCTGGATTTTTTTTTATCATTTCCTCTAGAACAATATTTAAATCTTGTGTTATTTTTTCAATTGTATCATTTTTTGAGTAATTTAAAGGTTTCGAGATATAAACTTCAAATTTGCATGGATATATTCTTTGAATATATACAGGTACAATATCACAATTAAATTTTTTATTAAATTGAGCTGGTATTGTAGTTGTAAAAGCTTTTTTATTGAAAAAATTTACTTTAGCTCCCTCACTTACTCTTTGGTCAATCATTAGTGCAATTGAATAACCTTCTCTAAAAACTTTCAAAGATTCCTTAACACCTGAAATTCCTTTCTTGATTTGTTTTTTACATATATATCTTTTTCTAATTTTCTCCATTAAAGGATTGAGAAATAAATTATTTAATGGTCTATAAATTGCCGCCAATTTAATTCCATGTTTTTCTAATTGCATGGCCATCAATTCAAAATTACTAAAATGACCTGATATAAAAATAACTTGTTTTTTTTTATTAATAATATCTTTTAAAGTTTCTAATCCAATTATTTTAATATATTTATCGTTGTTATTAATTCTCAAATTTTTAATGTAAGCATACTCAGCAAAAATTCTTCCATAATTTTCCCACATACCCTTTTTAATATTATCAATTCTATCACTTCCAATATTCTTAAAGGCGGTATGAATATTTTCTTTTACTAAATTATTAGATCGGAAAAAAGGTCCTAAAAATTTGAAAATTTTTGAACCAAAATTTGAAGCAGTTTTTAAACCTATTATTTTAAAAAAAAAATAAAGAATTAATATAAAAAAAAATTGAACAAGATATTTTAATTTTTTAATCATTTGTTTAAATAATTTACTAATTTATCTTCGTTTTTAATTATCATTTCAATTTTAATATAACTAATTTTTTTTTTAAATTTTTCATTTATCCTCATATAATCTTTTTGAGTTGTTAAAATACCCAATTTTAATTTTTCTGCATAGCTAATGATTTTTTCTATTTCGAAGTCCTTATAGAAGTAATGGTCTGGAAATTCAATTTCTTTTAAAATTTTAATCTTATTTGATTTTAATGTTTCTACAAAAGTAGAGTGATTACCTATCCCAGAAAAAATTAAATAATTTTTCTTTATATCTATTTCTTCTAGGTTTACAATTTTATAATTTGCCTCATAAAGATTTATTTGTTCATTGAACTTGCGAAAATAATTCTCAAAATCAAATTTGTTATTATTATTTCCTGTAAGGAATATGTTTTGATGATATTTAATATTTGAGATTTTTTCTCTTAAGGGGCCAGAAGGAATCATTTGTCCATTTCCAATAAAATTGTTTTTATTAAAACATACAAAAGTATGATCATAATCAATTGAAAAATCTTGAAGTCCGTCATCAAGTATTGCAATATCATAACCATCTCCTTCAGCTTGTATTAATGAATTTTTTCGAGATTTTGAACTGTATACTTTACCATATTTCTCTAACAGCCTAATTTCATCTAAATGCTTTTTATTGTACTTCTTTATAAAACTAACCTTAAAATTAGCGTCCAAAATTTCTTTTAGTTTTAAACACAATGAAGTTTTACCAGTTCCACCTATATAAAAATTTCCCACACAAATTGTCTTTATTTTGAACTTTTGTTTTTTTGATAACTTTTTTCTTAAATAAGTAATTATTTGATAAGTTATTGAAAAAGGTATCAATATATATGCAAATATATTAGGTTTTTTTTGATCCCAAAATATTGGTTTTTTTATTTTCATTATCATGCAACTTAACGATTTCTGAATAATACTCATTTAAAATTTTATTACCCAATATTTTAAGTTTTTTAATTGTCTTAATTTTTTTCTTTTTGGTAAGAAAAAAAGTTAATTTTTTTAATATTTGAGTTAAATTCAACACTTTTTGACCAGCCCCAATTTTTTCTACTAAATTATAAACTTCTGTAAAATTTTGTATGTAGGGTCCAAAAATTACTGGAATTCCATATCTTGCTGCCTCAAGTGGGTTCTGGCCACCATGATTAATCATTGAGCCTCCAATAAAAACAGCTTTTGAAATTTTAAGAAATTTTTTTGTTTCACCATAAGTATCAACTAAATAGATATCTGTTTTGTTTGTTATTTTTTCATTTGAGCTGTGACGGACAATGTTTAAACTTAACTTACTCAAATTTTTCTCTATATCTGAAATCCTGTCCACATGTCTAGGAATAATTATGGTTATCAAATTTTTAAATCTTGATCGAAGTTTCTTGTGAGCTTGTGCACATAAAGTCTCCTCTGTATTGTGTGTGCTTGATGCACACCAAACCTTTCTATTTTTAAATTGATTCAATAATTTTATTTCTTTATATTCTTTTTTATTCTCATCAAAAGAATATTTTAAATTTCCAAAAAATTTAATTTTTTTTACTTTTAAAAGTTTTAAAAAATTCAAGCTTTCTTTGTTTTGAGGGTAAGCAAAATCGATACTGCTAAAAACTTTCAAAGCAAAATTATTTAATAATCTCCATCTTGAATAGGACTTGGACGTAATTCTTGCATTTAAAAGCAAAAGTGGAATTTTTTTTGATTTCAAATGAAAAAACATAGAAGGCCAAATTTCTGACTCTATAAAAATTGCAATTTTTGGTGACCAAATTTTTAAAAATTTTTTAGTTAACAAAAACACATCTATCGGAAAAAATTGATGAAACGTTTTTTTAAATTTAAACTTTTCAAAAATATTTGAAGAACTAAGTGTTTGAGATGTCACCAAAATTTTTTTAATTTTTTTATTTTTCTCTAAAAGCTTTATCAAAGGAACTACACTGAGGATTTCACCTACACTAGAACCATGAAACCATATTACTCCTTTATGATTTCTTTTTTCATTTGTAATTGAAAATTTTTCAAGAAATCTTTTAGGATGTTCTTTGTTAATTAATAATCTATAAATTATTATTATTGGAGAAAAAATTATTAAGAAAAAATTTAATAATTGATAAAAAAAAAATATCATTTATTTCTTAGTTGTTTTTCATAAAAGTTCTGGTAAATTTTTGAATTCTTAAGCAATTCCTCGTGAGTTCCTTCTGCTTCAATTTTTCCTTTATCTACAACATAAATTTTGTCAGAACTTAAAATTGTAGACAATCTATGTGCTATTACTAAAGTAGTACGGTCTTTTGTTAAGAAATTTATTGCACCTTGTATCTTTTTTTCCGTTTCTGCGTCTAGCGAGGAAGTAGCCTCATCAAGAAGAATAATTTTACTTTTTTTTAATATTGCACGCGCTATAGAAAGTCTTTGTTTTTCTCCACCAGATAATCTAAAACCATTTTCACCTATTACAGTTTCATATTTTTGTGGAAGTTTTTGAATAAATTCATCAGCAAAAGATAGCTTTGACGCTTCAATAATTTCCTTATTTTTTGCATCTAAATTTGCATATTTTATATTATTTAGGATTGTATCATCAAATAATGTGGTTTCTTGACTGACAAGGGATATATTTTCTCTTAATGTAGAAAGTCTAACTTTATAAATTGACTGACCGTCTATTTTAATATCTCCCTTGATGGTGTCGTAAAACCTTGGGATCATATTTAAAATTGTAGATTTTCCAGCACCACTATGACCAACAAGAGATGTCATTGTTCCGCCTTTAATATTTAAGTTTATTCCATCTAAAACTCTTTTATCATCTGAATTATATTCAAAATAAACTTTTTCAAAATTTATATTTCCACTATTTATTTTAATTTCATTAAGATTGGGATTTTCTACAATTTTTTCTTTATTATCAATAATGGGTATAATTCTTCTGGCTCCCATAATTCCCTGCTTTATCGTAAGATTTATGGTTGCAAGCGACCTAACAGGTTGATAGGCCAACATCATTGCTGCCAAAAAAGAAAAAAAGTTATTCAGATCAAGTTCATCTTGAATAATAAGTTTTCCGGAATAAAAAATTAAAATTGCAATCATTATACCTGTTAAAAATTCCATTATTGGTGATGCTCTAAGTTGAACTTCTTTAATTTTCTTAATTTTTTCTTTAAGTTTTTCAAAAGCTTCCTCAGCTCTTTTTTTCTCGTAGTTCTCTTTTTGAAAGATTTTCATTAATTTATGGTTTTTAAAAACTTCCATCAAATAAGAAAAAAGATAACCGGCAGCCTCCATTTGTTCCTGGGTAATTTTTCCTATTCTTTTTCCTAGAGATCTTGCGGCAGTAGTTGCAAGAGGAATCATTATTATTGCTATTAGAGATAGCTTCCAGTTTTGATAAAACATAACACTTAATAGCCCGATAAGCGTTAATGAGTCTTTGAAAAGATTCAGCACCGCAACACTTATCAAATTTATTATTTGGTCTACATCGTTTGTTAAATTTGTAAGAAATTTTCCTGTATGTTTTTTTTCTATAGTTTCAGTATCTGACTTAATAAGATTATCCATCATATCCACTTGGATAATTTTTCTTATATCCTCACCAACCCTTATCATCAAAACTCTCGCCATATATAAAGAAATTGCTTTACAGGCAAATGCTATGATTATTAATGCAGGGATAATTAATATTAAATTTTGATCTTTATCTACAAAAATTTTTTTAATTGCAGGGTCTAACAACCAAGCTATTGAAGAAGTGCTACCAGCTAAGATAATTGAAAAAATCAAAGCTAAAAAAATTTTACCCATAAATTTTTTTGTGTAGCTTCTATATAATCTTTTTAATATATCTAAATTTGTCATCTAAATAATTTTTGTTATTAATATAATTATGAAAATTAATAGTCCTAAAAAATTATTACTTTTAAATCTTTCAAGACAATTTTTAGAGTCATTAGTATTTAATTTAATAGATTGATAAAAAAATAAATGGAATCCAACTAACATAATGCCAGCAAAATAAATGAAATTAAATTTCATCAAGAAACCTATGTAAATTAAAATTAAAAAGAAAAATAAGTAGCATAAAAAAATAAAAATTTTAGGATTTTTTTTAAATTTGATTGATGTTGATTTTACTCCTATAATTTCATCATCCTTAATATCTTGAAATCCATAAATCGTGTCATATCCTAGTGTCCAAAATATGGCCCCTAAATAAAAAATTATTGGAGTAAAAGAGAAAGTTTCATTGAAACAGAACCACCCTAAAATTAATCCATAATTAAACGTAAAACCCAAAAATAATTGAGGCCAATACGTATACCTTTTCATTAATGGATAAGTAAAGGCAAAAGGCATTGAAAGAAGGGCTAACAGAATTGTAACGAAATTAAATTGTAGTAAAACAATAAATGCTAATAAACATAATAGTGCAGCTAAAAACAATGAAGTTTTTATAGTTATTTTTCCTGACGCAATTGGTCTGTATTTAGTTCGAGCGACTGCTTTATCAAAGTCTTTGTCAAAAACATCATTAATAATGCAACCAGCTGATCTCATTAGGACTGATCCGAAAAAAAAAAGAACTAAATATTTTATATAAAAATTAATATTTTCATTAAAATCAAAACCTAAGGTTAAGCCCCAAATACATGGCCAAAAAAGCAACATAAAACCAATAGGTTTTTTTAATCTCGTTAAATCTAAAAAAATTTTGAAATTTTCCATCAATATTTACTTGTAAATAGCAAACGGACGATTCATAATCAAATTGATTCGTTATGAATATAGATTATACGGTAACTGCTTTAATGTTTCCTGCAATACCTTTGATAATGGGAGTTTATAGTAACCGTTTTCATACCTTGAGTAATTTAATTAGAAAGATACACGACGAACATGTTTTTGAAAAACACACTCCCCCAGAATGGAAAAATCAATTGATAAACCTTAACAATAGAATCAGTGTTTTGAAATTCTCAATAATGTTCGCAGCATTCGGCTTTTTGTTTAATATGTTGACAGTTTTTGGTCTTTACTTAGACAAAGTTTTAATTGCTAGAGTAATATTTGGTTCATGTTGTTTATCTATGATGATATCAATTATTTTTTTTATAAGAGAGATACAAATCTCAACGAGCGCGTTAAAATTACATTTATCAGATATGGATGTTCAGTTTAAGGAATAATTACTGCTGGGCCGGTTAGAATTCTATTCTCTAAATCTTTATGAGCTATACTAGCATCTCTGAGAGAGTATTTTTTTGAGATTTTAACCTGAAATTTTTTATTGATTATTGCATCAAAAACTTTTTTTGCTGATTCCTCAAGTTCTTTTCTTTTTATAGTGTAATGCGCAATTGAAGGGCGTGTAAAAAATAGGCCTTTTGTATTTATATGTTTCTTCACATCAATTTTTTCAACGTATCCAGATGCATTACCAAAAGATACCATCATTCCCCTAACCTTTAAAGTTTCAATTGAACCTTCGAATGTTTTTTTACCAACTCCATCGTAAACAACATCAATGCTGTTTTTTCCAAAAATTTTTTCAACTTCGTCTACAAAGTTTTTTTCAGAATAATTTATAACGTGTTTACAACCGTTTTTATAAGCGATTTCTTCTTTTGACTTTGATCCAACCGTTCCAATTATTTCAGCTCCAATTGATTTAGCCCAGGGGCATAAAATTTGTCCTAACGCGCCTGCTGCAGCATGGTATAAAACTTTATCACCAGCCTTAAGAGGGTAGGCCCTGTGCAATAAATATTCAGCTGTAATTCCTTTTAAAGTGATGCATGAGGCCACTTCAGCTGAAATTTGTTCAGGAACTTTTATTAATTTGTCCTCAGGCATTATTTGTTTTTCCGAATAAGCGCCTATTGGCATTGAGGCATGAGAAACTAAGTCCCCAACTTTAAATAATTTGACATCTTTACCAATTTTCTCAATTTTTCCACATGCTTCTAAACCAATACCGCTTGGCAATGGTATAGGGTACAAACCTGTTCTGTGATAAATATCAATATAATTCAATCCAATAGAAGAATTTTTAATAAGTACTTCTTTTGGACCAGGATCAAGTTCATCAATTTCTTTGATTTTTAAAACTTCTGGACCACCAAATTCTTTAATTTGAATTATTTTCATTTTTTATTTAACAAATGTACCATTATGATAATCTTGAACTGCCTCGAGAATTTCAGATTTAGTATTCATTACAAATGGACCACCTCTAGCAATTTTTTCATTAATCGGCTCACCCGCTATTAATAAAAATTTTGAATTTTGAACACCATTCACCCTAAGGTTTTCGCCCCTAGATAATAAGACTAAAGTTGAGTTTTTTATTTCACCATGATTCTTGTCACCAATAGAAATTTCACCATCAATCAAATAAATAAATGAATTATGTGTTTGAGGAAGATTGTATTCAAAAGTTTTACTTTTTTTGATTTCTACATCAAAATATATTGGTTTGACATTATGTTCTTTTATTGGACCCTCTACATTTTCAAATTTTCCTGCAATAGTTTTAACTTTTTTTTCTGCGTCTTGAAAAATCTTCATTTCATCAGAATTTATATATATGTAATTTGGCTTGGTCATTTTAAGCTTTGCAGGCATATTAATCCATAATTGAAAACCTTGTAGTTTTCCACCTGTCATAGTTGGCATTTCAGAATGAATTATTCCACTTCCAGTTTTCATCCATTGAACATCTCCAGATTTCATTTTTCCTTTAGAGCCCGTACTGTCTTGATGTTCGAATTCTCCATGAAGCATGTAAGTAACTGTCTCAATCCCTCTATGTGGATGTGCTGGAAATCCGCCTATATAATCATCTTTATTATCCGAACCAAATTCATCCAACATTAAAAACGGGTCAAAGTAATTCGGCTCGACACCAATACTTCTCTTAAGTTTTACACCAGCGCCATCTGAAGAATTAATCGGCTTTATGATTTTATTTACATTAATATTTCGCATCAGCATAAAATAATTATTGATTACAAAAATTCAAGCAATTGATCTAAGTTTTTTATTACTCTTTTGGGTTTATAATCAAGCTTGTCAAATACATCATTTGCCCTATTAACCCAAACAGAATTAAATCCATAGTTTCCACCACCTGATACATCCCAAGTATTTGCACTTAAATAAGCAATCTCACTTGAATCAATATTATATTTTCTTACTGGTATCTCGTATACTTTAAAATCAGGTTTAAAAACTCTAACTTGTTCCACTGAGAAGATGTCATCAAAAAAATCCCTTAGATCATTTGACTTAACAAGATTATCTAAAAGTTCAGGTGTTCCATTAGATAGTATAGAAATTTTATAATTTTTATTTTTCAGGTACTTTAAAACATTTTTTACTTCTGGATAAGGAGATAAAATTCTATAAAGATTTAGTAATTCATTTCTCATATTCTGTTCAACTTTAAAAACCTTCATTGATTTATCCAAACTATCCTCTGTAATTTGCCAAAAATCTTTATGCTTTTTCATTAAACTTCTTAGCCAAGTGTATTCAAGTTGTGTAGTGCGCCAAAAATTTGCAAAAGAAAGCCATTTGTCACCGATTTTATTTTTACATTTTTCAGCCGCGGAATTTACATCAAATAGTGTTCCATAGGCATCAAATACTATAGCTTTAGTTTGCATATTTATTTTATGTTATGTGAACCATCACACAACGGTTGGTCTTTTGTTTGTTTGCACGTGCAAAAAAAAACTCTCTTTGATTGTTCTGCCATATAAACAAAAGATTTAAATTCAGTACCTTTATGTGACCCATCACAGAAAGGTTGCTTTAAACTTTTCCCACACGCACACCAATAATAAGATTTACCTTCAACTACATATACCCCAATTGGAGAATTTCCTGCTCTTTCAGCTTTTGCCATGATAAGATCCTTTAAATAAATTTATTTATTAATAATATAAAACTTATATGAATATTAGATTATATCATCCTAACAGTATAGCTGAAAATACAACAATAATACTATCAAAAGATCACACTCATTATGTTGTAAGAGTTATGAGATTAAAACTTGGATCCAATATAAATTTTTTTAACAAAAATGGAGAATGGGAGAGCAAGATTACTATTTTAAAAAAAGATAAAGTAGAAGTTAAATTTTTGAAAAAAGTTAGAATGGCCAGCAATTTGTCTAAAGTTCAATTAGCAATTTGTTTGGTAAAAAGAAATCCTATGGAAATGATTCTTCAGAAAGCAACTGAGTTAGGTGTAGGTAAAATCATTCCAATAGTTTCAGAAAGAACTGAAGTAAAAGAACTTAATCATGAGAGGGCAAAAAAAATTGTGATTGAGGCCACAGAACAGTGTAATCAACTAGAACCGCCAGAGATTTTAAAAGTTACTACACTTAAAGATTTTATCCAGAATTTAGATAAAAACGCCAGACTTTTATTTGCAGACGTAAATTCTAAGAATAGACTAGAGACATATAGATTAAAGAGTAGTAAATTTTTATCTGTTCTAATTGGTCCAGAAGGAGACTTTTCCTCTAATGAGCGCCAAAATATTCTAAGTAATCCCCAAACGATTCCTTTTACACTTTCAAATAATATTTTACGGTCTGAAACCGCAGTAATATCTGCCTTATCTTTGATAAATCATTCAATTATTTGATAAATTGTCGCGAAATCTTAAGTGTTTTTTTTTAATATTAGCTTTATATAGTTCTTAAAAGATGAAAAAAATTACTTTAATTTTAATAAGTTTAGCAATGCCGTCGCTTGCTTCGGCTAACCAACCTAAAAATTGGCAGTTAGGATTTCAAGAGTCAGCTTCACAATCCATGACTGAAATCGTAAAATTTCATGATTACATACTTTTACCAATTATAGTTGCAATAAGCGGTTTTGTATTATTTTTGATGGCCTACACTTGTGTAAGGTTTAGAGCGTCGAGAAACCCTAATCCATCAAAAAGAACACACAACGTTGCAGTAGAAATACTTTGGACACTTATCCCTTGTTTTATACTTGTAGTAATGGCAGTACCATCTTTTAAAATACTATATTCTCAAGATACTATTCCTAAAGCTGACGTAACGATAAAAGCAGTTGGCTATCAATGGTATTGGGGTTACGAGTATCCCGATGAAAATATTATCTTCGACTCCTACATGATAGAGGAAGAAGATTTGAAAGATGGAGAGCCAAGACTTTTAGCTGTAGATAATGAAATTGTAGTTCCAGTAAATAAAGTTGTTAAAGTTCTCATTACTGCTAATGATGTTCTACATGCATGGGCTTTGCCAGCCTTTGGTATTAAAAGAGATGCTATGCCAGGAAGAATTAATGAGACCTGGTTTAAAGCTGAAAAAACAGGAACATTTTATGGTCAATGTTCAGAACTATGTGGTATCAAACACGCTTTTATGCCAATAGAGGTGAGAGTTGTGACAGAGGAGGAATATTCAAAATGGTTAGAAGATGCAAAACAAAAATTTGCAAAAGAACCATTTTTAAAAGATAAAACAAATTTAATTTTAACAAAAAAATAACTTAATAAATGTATACGCAAACTAAAAACGAACACGATCATCATACTCCAACTGGTTGGAAAAGGTGGGCTTATTCTACTAATCATAAGGACATTGGTACAATGTACTTAATTTTTGCAATTATTGCTGGACTTATTGGTACAGCATTTTCTGTTTTAATGAGAATGGAACTTATGCATCCAGGCGATGGAATACTTGGTGGTAATTATCACCTTTATAATGTTTTAGTGACGGGGCATGGTTTAATAATGATCTTTTTCATGGTCATGCCGGCAATGATAGGAGGTTTTGGAAATTGGTTTGTACCAATAATGATTGGGGCACCTGATATGGCATTTCCGAGAATGAACAATATTTCTTTTTGGTTACTTCCAGTTTCATTTATACTTTTAATATCATCAATTTTTGTAGACGGTCCTCCAGGTGCACAAGGCGTTGGAGGTGGTTGGACCATTTATCCTCCTCTTTCATCGAAAACTGGTCAACCGGGGCCTGCAATGGATTTAGCTATATTAAGTTTGCATATTGCAGGAGCATCTTCGATTTTAGGCGCAGTAAATTTTATTACAACAATTCTAAATATGAGAACACCAGGAATGACACTTCATAAAATGCCATTATTTGCCTGGTCTATTCTTGTAACAGCTTTTTTATTACTTTTATCACTTCCTGTTTTAGCTGGGGCGATAACAATGTTGCTGACTGATAGAAATTTTGGAACAGCATTTTTTGAGGCCCAATCTGGCGGCGACCCTTTATTATTTCAACACTTATTTTGGTTCTTTGGTCATCCGGAAGTCTATATTCTTATCTTGCCTGGATTTGGTATGATCAGCCAAATTGTTTCTACATTTTCAAGAAAACCTGTCTTTGGATATCTTGGTATGGCTTATGCAATGGTTGCAATAGGAATTGTTGGTTTTGTAGTTTGGGCCCACCACATGTACACAGTTGGATTAGATACTGACACGAAAGCTTACTTTTTAGCTGCAACAATGATCATTGCAGTTCCAACAGGTATAAAAATTTTTTCTTGGATTGCAACAATGTGGGGCGGATCTATTTCTTTTAAAACTCCAATGGTATGGTCAATTGGGTTTATATTTCTTTTTACAGTTGGAGGAGTTACTGGTGTTGTTTTAGCTAATGCTGGAGTTGACACTGCGTTACACGATACCTACTACGTTGTGGCTCATTTCCATTACGTTCTCTCGCTAGGAGCAGTATTTGCAATTTTTGCAGGTTTTTATTACTGGTTTAGCAAAATGTCTGGTTATGAATATTCAGAGTGGATGGGACAGCTACATTTTTGGTTAACTTTTATTGGTGTAAACTTAGTGTTTTTTCCCCAACATTTTTTAGGTCTTGCTGGAATGCCAAGAAGATATGCAGATTATCCAGATGCATTTGCTGATTGGAATTATATCTCATCAATTGGATCTTATATTTCTGTCGCTGGCGTACTAGTATTTTTAGTTAACTTGATCTATTCATTTTCAAGAAAGAAAATTGCTAGCAAAAATCCTTGGGGGGAGGGAGCAACAACTCTTGAATGGACAGTTCCTTCACCACCAAACTTCCATACCTTTGATGAACTGCCTAAAATTGATGAATATGAGGGTACACAAAAATCAGGTAGCTAGTTTAAAAAGTTGATTATATAATCCATTTAAAATGAATTTTACTAACTCTAGATATAAAAAATACCAAAGTGATTTAAGGTTAGCTACTGAACTTGTAAAGCTAATGAAACCAAGAGTAATGTCATTAGTAATTTTCACCTGTGCAGTTGGATTATTATCTGCACCAACAAATGTTGACTTTGAAAAAGCTGTAATTGGTATTTTTATTGTTGCTATAGGGGCAGGAGCCGCAGGAGCATTAAACATGTGGTATGAAGCTGATCTAGATAAATTGATGAGCAGAACATGCCTAAGACCAATTCCTACTGGTAGGGTAAACAAAAATCTAGCTTTATTTTTTGGAATCTTACTGTCGTTCTTATCAGTTTATGGATTGTACTATTTTACAAATTTTTTGTCTGCTTTTTTATTATTTTTTACAATTGTATTTTATTTATTTGTTTATACGATTTGGTTAAAAAGAAAAACGCCACAAAATATTGTAATAGGAGGAGCGGCAGGAGCATTGCCACCTGTGATTGGCTGGACAATTGCGACAAATTCTTTATCCATTGAGCCTATTTCTTTCTTTTTAATAATTTTTTTTTGGACACCGTCACATTTTTGGGCACTCAGCTTATATAAAGCCAATGATTATAAAAAAGCAAAAATTCCAATGCTTCCAATAACAAATGGAATAGAGAACACCAAAATCAATATATTTATTTATTCATTAATGATGATACCAGTAATTTTATTTCCTTATGCAATTGGTTTTGTTGGAAAGTTATTTTTAATTGTAAGTTTGTTTTTAACATTTTATTATAATTTTATATGTTATGAGCTTTATCAAGGTAAAAAAAATAAATTTGATGAAAATAAAGCTAGACAAATATTCAGTTATTCAATTTTATACCTATTTTTAATTTTTACTTTATTTTTAATTGATAATTTGTTTTAAATGATTGATAAAAAAACTAAAAAAAAAAATATCTATACCGCAATTGCTTTGGTGGTATTTATAATTTTTTTATTTTTTTTCACCTTATTTAATATTGGAGTCTTTGATAGAGCAATATAATGAAAAAAAAAACACTAACTCCATTTGTCCTTGCAGGTATATTCTTAATTATGCTCGGGCTATCTTACGCATCAGTTCCTTTATACGACCTATTTTGTAGAGTGACAGGTTTTGGTGGAACCACACAAGTCTCAAAAGAAGCACCAAAAATTGTTTTAGATAAAACTATTGAATTACGATTTGATACCAATGTTCAGTCTAACTTGAGTTGGTCATTTGATATAGAAGAAAAACTTATGAATATTAAACCAGGCAAGGTCTATAAGGTTCAATTCAATGTTGAAAATTTTGGTAACACTTCTGCAAGTGGTGTTGCTAGCTATAATGTATCACCACCTTCATTTGGCCCATATTTTAATAAAATTGGCTGTTTTTGTTTCGAAAAACAAACACTTAAACCAGGCGAAAAAGTTAATTACAATTTAACTTTTTATTTAGACCCTGAAATGGTAAACGATGCTAAAACTAAGAATATAAGTGATGTAACTATGTCATATACTTTTTTTTCGTCAGACTATTATAAACAATCAAAGAAGTAATTTATGTCATCCAAAGAACAAAAACATGAATACCATTTAGTAGATCCAAGTCCGTGGCCAATCTATACATCTCTTTCAGTTTTAGTTTTGGCAATAGGATCAGTTTATTATATGCATTCAAAAATTATGTGGGCAATGTTACTAGGTTTCGCTCTTCTAATTTATTGCTCATTTATGTGGTTCAGAGATGTAGTAATTGAGGCAGAACATCAAGGTCATCATACTCCTGTTGTTCAAATACATCATCGATATGGAATGACTTTGTTTATAGCATCAGAAGTTATGTTTTTTGTTGCATGGTTTTGGGCATATTTTGATGCAAGTTTATTTCCTTCCGACTTTGTAGGAAATGTTTGGCCACCAAAAGATATTAAAACTTTTGACCCTTGGGATATCCCTTTAATAAACACCTTAGTGTTATTATTATCAGGCACAACTGTAACCTGGGCACACCACTCAATTATTGAAGGAGATAGAAAGGGATTTATCCAAGGTCTTTCTTTGACAGTTTTTCTAGGAGTTTGTTTTACGGCTCTTCAGGCTTATGAATATCACCACGCAACTTTTTCTTTTTCTGGACATATTTATGGATCTACTTTTTACATGGCAACAGGTTTCCACGGCTTTCATGTGATTGTTGGAACAATTTTTTTAGCAGTCTGTTTGTGGAGAGGAAAATTAGGACATTTTACAAAAGATCATCATTTTGGATTTGAGGCTGCAGCATGGTATTGGCATTTTGTTGATGTTGTTTGGTTATTTTTATTTGCTGCAATTTATATATGGGGCAGTTAAATAAAATTGAGATATAAAATTCTTTTTTCAGTTTTTGTTTACTTCTTTGTTTTACTTTTTTTATTTTTAGGAATTTGGCAACTTTACAGACTTAATTGGAAGCTAAACCTTATTGGTGAAATTGATAAATCACTTTCAAGTCAACCAATTGTTTTTGATGGAAAATTCCCTTCTAATTTCAAAAAAGTTTCTTTTAAGGGTATCATAGATAATGATAAAATAATTTTTTTATACAGTTTAAATGAAAAAGGACAACCAGGTTTTGATATTCTTAACCCAGTTAAAATTGACAATTATAATTTTCTTTTAAACAGAGGTTGGATACCGAGAAATTTGAAAGATCAAAATTTCGAAAACAATAAAAAAAACTTTAGCGGTATTTTAAAAAAAAAAGCTAAAAACAACTTATTTAAACCAGAAAATAATATTAATGAAAATTACTGGTTTAAATTGGAGGACGAAGATTTGTTAAAATATACTGGAATTAACTTTTCTAAATATTTGATTTTTCAAACTGGACAAGACCTCAAAATTATAAAGCCAAAAAAAATAACAACTAATATTCCAAATAACCATTTAAAATATGCATTAACATGGTTTTCTTTAGCTGTTTCGATATTTTTGGTATATCTATATTTTAAGAAAAAAAATTTTTAATGGAATATGTAAGCACTAGAAATAATACTTTGACACATTCATTTGAGGATGTCTTTATTCGAGGTTTGGCAGAAGACGGAGGACTGTATGTGCCTAAAAATCTATTCAAATTTGAAAATCAAGAATTAAAGAAGCTAGAAAATCTTGACTATCAAAACTTAGCAACTGAAATTATCCAAAAATTCATAGGTGATTTTATGAGCAAAGAAGATTTAAGCAAAATAGTTAACAAATCTTATAAGACATTTAGATCAGATCAAATTATAGAATTTAAAAAGATCGATAAATATACTTTCTTGGAACTCTTTCATGGACCAACTCTTGCCTTCAAAGATATAGCACTTCAACTTATAGGGAATTTTTACGAATATTATTTGTCAAGAAATAATAAAAAAATCAATATTATTGTAGCAACTTCTGGCGATACTGGTGCTGCTGCAATCCATGCGCTTAAAGGAAAACAGAATGTTAACATTTTTGTTCTTCATCCAAACAATAAAATATCCCCAGTGCAAAGAAGAATTATGACAACCTTTGAAGATGATAATATTTTCAATTTAGCAGTAAACGGAAACTTCGATGACTGTCAGAACATAGTTAAATCGTTATTTTCAGATCTCAATTTTTCAAAAGAAATTAATATGTCTGGTGTAAATTCAATTAATTGGGCTAGGATAATTGCTCAATCAGTTTATTATTTTTATTGTTATTTTAAACTTGAGGATAAAAAAGAGGTAAACTTCTCTGTCCCAACAGGAAACTTTGGAGATATTTATGCTGGTTATCTTGCAAAAAAAATAGGGCTTCCTATAAATAAATTAATAGTGGCTACAAACAAAAATGACATACTTCACAGGGCAATTTCATCTGGTGATTATACTGCTCAAAAAGTTTCAGAAACATATTCACCAAGCATGGATATTCAAATTGCCAGTAATTTTGAGAGATTGATTTATGATCTTTCAGGATCAGACTCAAAAGAAACACTTAATATAATGGAAAAGATAAAAAAAAATAATTTTGAAATGGATAAAAAAACTTTAGATAAAATTAAAATAAATTTTTTGTCGGAAAGACTAAACGAAAAAGAAACATTAGAAAATATTAAAGAGATATATAATAAAAATAATTATATAATAGACCCTCATACAGCAATTGGTGTTGGAGCAGCTAAAAAGCTAAACTTTGAAAGTTGTGTTGTGTTAGCTACCGCTCATCCATCCAAGTTTCCAAGTGCTATTAAGGACTCGATAAATAAGTATCAAGATCTGCCTGACGAGTTATCTTATATCTTTAATAAGAAGGAAAAATATTATGTTACTGAAAATAATATTGATGAAATAAAAAAATATATTAAAAAGAAAATTGATGACAAAAATTAAAGTCAACGACAATTTTCCAGAAAGCGACGTTTTTAGACTTATTGACGGTGAACCAATAAAAATAAAAATTTCAGACCTTTTAAGTAAGAAAAAAATAATCTTATTTGGTCTACCTGGAGCTTTTTCATCTGTATGTTCAGCTAAACATTTACCTAGTTATATAAAAAATTTTGAAAAATTTAAATCTCTAGGTGTGGATAAACTAATGTGTGTTTCAGTTAACGATCCATTTGTAATGGAAGCTTGGGGCAAAGCAAACAATGTAGGTGACAAAATTATTATGATCGCAGATCCATTTTTAGAATTAACAAAAAAATTAGGAACCGTAATCGATAAATCTAATAGAGGCCTAGGAATGAGGTCTAATAGGTTTGCGATGATTATAGATGATATGACAGTAAAAGCTTTCAAGGAAGAAAAGGATACAAAATATTGTGAGGTTTCTGCAGCTGAAAGTGTAATTGAACTTTTAACTTAAAATATTTAGAAACTAAATTATGATTGAACAAATTGGTATTTATTTAACAGCGATGATTCTAGGTATAATGCTATTTTTCTCGCTTGTGATTGCTCCAGTGGTATTTACTACTCTAGATGAAGATAATGCTCGAAAGTTTATAAGAAGAATATTTCCTTTTTATTATAATGT
>MDTA01126738.1_pt1 | contig 24225 bp, 16 predicted proteins | sample 811151 | NCBI WGS metagenome assembly MDTA01 (sample SAMN05326648, study PRJNA326480) | marine metagenome | isolation source: seawater | place: Indian Ocean: South | collected 2010
TATTGGTGAAGATGTTGTTGGCGAAGATGTTATTGGTGAAGATGTTGTTGGTGAAGATGTTATTGGTGAAGATGTTGTTGGTGAAGATGTAGGTGTAGGTGTTGGAGTAGGTGTAGGTGTTGTTGGTGAAGAAGTTGTTGGTGAAGAAGTTGTTGGTGAAGAAGTTGTTGGTGAAGATGTTATAGAAGAAGGATTTGTTGGAGTTATTGGAGTTGTTGGAGTTGTTGGAGTTGTTGGAGTTGTTATAATTGTTGAAGGATTTAATATATTTTTTAATATTCTATCATATTCAGAAAGTTTAGTATCAGATAAATTAGAATTTCTATATTGATTTGGATCAATATTACCAATATAAGAACTATATGAGGGATTGGTAGTAGGAGTTGTAGGAGTTGTAGGAGTTGTAGGAGTTGTAGGAGTTGGAGTAGGTGTAGTTGTTGGAGTTGTTGGAGTTGTTGGAGTTGTTGGAGTTGTTGAAGGATTTAATATTTGTTTTAATATTTTATCAAATCCAGATATTTCAGTATCAGATATTTTAGAATTTCTAAATTGATTTGGGTCAATATTACCAATATTAGTAGTGGAAGTAGGTGTAGAGGTTGGAGTAGGAGTAGGTGTAGGAGTAGGAGTAGGTGTAGATGTTGGTGTAGGTGTAGGAGTAGGTGTAGGAGTAGGTGTAGGAGTAGGTGTAGATGTAGGTATTAAACTGCCTCTGCGACGACCCCAACCGCTACCACCTAAACCACCACTACTACCACCACCAATAAATTTTTCTTCATAATAACCAACATTTAAATATAACATATATATAAAATAATATATTACAGGTATTGAAATAATTATTCCTAAAACAAATAAAAAGATATATAAATGTATATTATTTTCAACGAAATAATTATTTGAAAAATTATAAAATAAAGCTACTGGTGCAATAATAATAGCAAATATAAGAACAACTAAAAAAAATCTAAAAATAACATTAAAATAAATAGTATTATATTTATTAGTAATATTATCATTAATAGTATCAAAAATTATAGGATTATTAGTAACATTATCGGTTATATTATCATCATTAATATTATCAGTAATATTATCAGTAATATTATCGGTGATATTATCATTGTTATTATTAATAACAGGAGGAGGAACAATAATAGTTTCAGAAATAGGGTTAATAATTTGATTACCATTTGAATCATATAATATTGATTTATTATTAACAATATTATTATGATTAATATTTAAAACAATATAATTTTTATAATTATTAGTAATAATATTAAAATAATTTTCTTTAAAAAATTTAACATAATAATTATCATCAAGATTATTAATAATTTTAGTAATAGCATTAAAACGATGAATATCATATAATTTAGAAATATTTAATGAATATTCAATTAAATTATTTTTAAAATCATTAGAAATAGAATTATAAATAGTGAGACTTAATTTTTTATCATTATTAATTAAATAAGTATGATAAGAAATAATAGGTTTAATGAATTCAATTAAATTATTAGTTAAATCATTAGTATTGATAAATTGAACAGTAGGAATATTATTTAATATATTAACTTTAAATTCAATAAAATATTTATATTCCAAAAATATGATATGATTATTATCATTAATAAAATATTTAGTGGGGATTTTAAAATAATATAAATTATTATTAAATTTATCAATATAATCATTAGTAGAAATAAAATAATATAAATTTCGTATAAATTCAATAACAAAGAAATATTTGTTATATTTATCAATAATTAAATTAAATAAATTTAAATCACAAATTTTTTTTAAACTAATATCATTATTATTATTAATATCAATATTAGAAATATTAAGAAAGAAATCATTATTAGGATTATTAATAAAAGGTTTATTAAAGAAATAAAATAATTTATTAAAATTTTTATCATAATAAATTATTTTAAAAATATTAGAAAAATTATTATTATTAATAAGATTAATAAATATTAATTTTTCATAATAATAACCATTATCTCTATAATAATTTTTAAATTCTAAATTATTTTTTTGAAGATCTGAATCATTAATATATTTATTATCAATGAGAAAATTAATATTATCTAAAGAAGAATTAATAGAATTTATTAACATTATAAATATAAAATTTACTTACTCTATTAAATAATTAATATATTATAAAATAAAAAAAAATAACAAAAATAAAAAATGATAAAAATGCTTAAAATTTAATAAATAACTAATTAATAAATAAGAACAAATAAAAAATGTCAATATATCCTGAATTAGCATATAATGATCAAATGATAGATATACAAGATGTTAAAGGTATTCAATTTAGTGTATTAGGACCAGAAGAGATAATAAAAAGGTCAGTAGTCGAAATAACAAAAACAGATACTTATGCAGGAAGTGAACCGATTATAGGAGGTTTATTTGATTCTAGATTAGGAGTATTAGAACATAATAAGATATGTGCGACATGTGAACAAAAAAACATATTTTGTCCGGGTCATTTTGGACATATTAAATTAGCGAAGCCAGTATTTCATGCAATGTTTTTTGATATAACAAGAAAAATATTAAAATGTGTATGTTATAAATGTTCAAAATTATTAATATCAGATAAATCGACAGATGAAAATATAATAAATGATATAAATAAAATAAAATTAATTAAAAATAATCAAAAGAGATGGGAGACATTTTTCAAATTATGTAATAAAATAATGAATAATGCGAAATATAGATATTGTGGAGATGATGGTTCAATAGGTTGTAATGCGAAACAACCAACAAAATATACAAAAGAGGGTTCAATGAAAATAATAGCGGAATGGAAGTCGATAAAAAAGAAGACGGAAGAGATTAAAGATGGGATAGCGAAAGTTGAAACAGAAGATATATCACAAGAATTTACAGCAGAAGATGTATTAAGAATATTTAAAAGGATATCAATTGAGGATATGGAATTAATGGGATTTAATCCATTATGGAATAAACCAGAATGGATGATATGTAGTGTATTACCAGTACCACCACCATCAGTGAGACCAAGTATAATAGAGGAGAATGGACAAAGAAGAGAGGATGATTTAACACATAAATTAAGTGAAATAATCAAAATAAATAATAATATAAAAGACAAAATATCGAAAGGAGTATCTGAAGAGACAATAAAATTAATAACAATGGTATTACAATATCATATATTTACATTTATAGATAATCAAATACCAGGTTTAGCACCATCACAACAGAGAAATGGAAGAAAGTTAAAATCAGTATCAGATCGTATGAAAAAAAAAGAGGGTCGTATTAGAGGAAATTTAAATGGGAAGCGTGTAGATCAATCATCTAGATCTGTAATTACACCAGATCCATATATAAGTATAGATGAATTAGGAGTTCCGATAAAAATAGCAGTAAATATAACATTTCCAGAAGTTGTAAATGAATTTAATATTGAAAAAATGAAGAAATTAATATTAAATGGTGCGGATAAATGGCCAGGAGCAAAATTAATAAAAAAATTAAATAAAACAATAACAATAAATTTAAAAACAGCGGATTTAGAGAAAATAGTAGAAGATTTAAAATATGGTGATATTGTTCATCGTCATTTAAATGATGGTGATTATATATTATTTAATCGTCAACCATCATTACATAAGATGTCAATGATGTGTCATAAAGTAATTATAATGCCTTATCAAACATTTAGATTAAATGTATTAGATACACCACCATATAATGCAGATTTTGATGGGGATGAGATGAATTTACATTGTCCTCAAAGTATTCAAACAATGTCAGAATTAAAAGATATAGCATCAGTTCCATATATGATATTAACACCAAAAGATGGGAAACCAATTATAGAAATAGTACAAGATACATTATTAGGTTCATTTAGATTAACAAAAGATAATGTAGAAATAAAAGATAAAAATATGGCAAATTTACAAATGATAAATAGTTATTTTAATGGTTATTTAGAAAAACCAAATAAACATTATAATTATACAGGGAAACAAGCATATTCACAAATATTACCACCAGGTTTAAATATTGAGAGAAAAAATAAAGCAGAAAATAAAATAATAATAAATGGAAGTAATTATACAGAAGAATCAGGTTCATTAGATAAATTAGTATTTCATAGTAAATCATCAGGATTAATACCAGTTATTTATCATGATTATGGACCATTTGAAACACAAAGATTTTTAGATAATACACAAAGATTAATATGTAGATGGTTATTAACATCAGGATTTAGTGTAGGAATAAGTGATTTAGTGACAGATACACAAACCGAATTAAGTTTAAAATCGAAAATTAAAGAGATGAAAGAGAAAGCATATAATAAATTAGATGATACAAGAAGAGGTTTTATAGAAAATAATAGTATATTTTCAAATCAAGAATATATAGAAAGAGAATTAATAGCAATATTAAATGATACAACAAGTCAAGTTGGTAAAATAGGATTAAGTCAAATTGATGAAAAAACAAATAGAATGATTAATATGGTTAAATCAGGTTCAAAAGGGAAGGAAACAAATGTTGCACAAATGATAGCATGTGTAGGACAACAAAATGTAGATGGAAAAAGAATTTCATATGGTTTTACAAATAGAACATTACCACATTATACAAAATATGATGATGGACCAGAAGCGAGAGGATTTGTAGAGAATAGTTTTATATCAGGTTTAAGTCCTCAAGAAGTATTCTTTCATGCTATGGGTGGAAGAGAAGGATTAATTGATACAGCAGTAAAAACATCAGAAACAGGTTATATACAAAGAAGATTAGTAAAAGCAATGGAAGATGCAAAAGTATATTATGATAATACAGTTCGTAATGCAGGTGGAACAATAATACAATTTATTTATGGTGAAGATGGAATGGATGGTTGTAAAATAGAGAATCAATATATACCATATATTGATATGGATGTATTAATAATGGAAAATATATATCATTTAAGAAAAGTAGATAAATTATCACTATATTTAACAACAAAAGCAAGTAAAGAAATTAATGCAGAAACATATAATAAATGTACAAATCATTTTAATCAATTATTAGAAGATAAAGATTTCTTAATTAAAAATATATTTAATTATAAAAAAAATAAAGTAATTAATTTTCCAATACCATTTGATAGAATTATAAATAATGCTCATAAAAATTTATTAAATATTAATGTTAAATCAATTAAAACAGATTTAACACCATTATATATATTAAATGAAATAGATAGAGTAATTAATATGTTATATATAAAAAAAAATCAAGGAGTTAAATATTTTGAAATATTAATGAGATTATATTTAACACCTAAAAAAATAATAATGACATATCATTTTACTAAAGATATATTTGATAATATTATTAATCAAATTATTCAATATTATAATGAAGCAATTTCTCAACCAGGAGAAATGGTTGGTATAATAGCAGCACAAACAATAGGAGAGATGGGAACACAAATGACATTAGATTCATTTCATGTTTCAGGAACAGCAGCAGCAGTAAAAGCAACAAGTGGTGTACCTCGTTTAAAAGAAATTTTAAGTGCGACAAAAAAAACAAAAACACCTACATTATTAATTTATATGAAAAATGATATAGCAACTGTTACTAATCCAATATTAAATGAAGATGGTATGGATTCAGATGATATTAATGTAGAAAAAGCGAAACAGAATGCGATTAATGTAAAAAATTCAATAGAAATAACAAAATTATATGATATATTAGATTCAAGTGAAATATATTGGGATAAAACAGATGATGAATTTTCAACGAATTTAATATGTGATAAAGAACTATTAGATGTATATAAAGATTTTAGTTATACAAATTCATTTAATAGTACATCACCATGGATTATTCGTATGAAATTTAATAAAGAAAAAATGAAGACATATAATCTAAATATGATTGATATATATACAAAATTAAATAGTACTTATGATAAATATATTGAATGTATTTATAGTGATGATAATGCAGAAGAATGTATATTTAGAATTAAATTATTAAATCAAATTATTAAAGATATTGATGTAAATGATCAAATTGCAGCAATAAAAGCATTAGAACATAATATTGTTTATCAAGTTTTATTAAAAGGATATAAAGGTATTAAAAAAGTTTCTCTTAATAAAAAGAAATATACTAAATATAATTTTGATACAAATAAATTTGATAATTTAGTTGAATGGGTACTTGATACAGATGGTACAAATTTAATAGAAATATTATCAAATCCAAATATTGATTCAACAAGAACAATTTCAAATGATATTAGAGAAGTTTATGATACTTTAGGTATAGAAGCAGCAAGAACTGCATTATATCATGAACTTATTAATGTAACTAGTGAAGATGCTATGAATTATAGACATTTATCATTATTAATAGATACTATGACTTATAAAGGACAATTAATGTCAATAGATAGACATGGTATCAATAGAGGAGATGTTGGTCCTCTAGCAAAATCATCATTTGAAGAAACAACAGATATGTTAATTAATGCTAGTATATTTGCAGAATATGATAATGTAAATGGTGTATCAGCAAATGTTATGTTAGGACAACAACCACCGTGTGGTACAGGTGATAGTCAACTTTTAATTGATGAAGAACATTTAGTTGAATTAATTAATACTTCAACTATTAAAAATAATATTGATTATATAAATAATGATGATATAACAGATGATAATTATGATATTTGTAATTCAGAAGATATATTATTTAATTATGATATAAAAAAACATAATAATAAATGTACAAATTTTAAAGAAAGTAAAATTTTAATTAATGAATAATTATCATTAATATATATACATTCTACTTTTATTTCTTTCATTATGTAAATTTTTTATAATCATTAAATCATTTAATTCATTTTTAATATTATTTTCTTCTTTTGAATGTAGTTTAATATTTGGTTCTTTTGATAAATAAATTTCTTTATTATCTTTTTTTATTATATTTAAAACTTTTTTTTTATTATTAGAATTACAACAATTATTATTAAATAAATTATTAAATAAATTATTAATTAATTTATCCATATTAAAATTATTTATAATTTTAAAATAAGATATCATTTTTTTTCTATATATTGCAATTTAATTTCCAACTTGCACCTTTTTTTGGCATAGTTTGTATATTTGTACCAGTATGGTGTTGTCTATAAAATTCTTTATTAGTATAATCATTATATAAATAAATATTAATTAATCCTTGATTAGCTAAACAAGCAATTTTCCAATCTATTTGTTGATTTATTGGTAATATATTTTCGATTATATAATTAATACTATCTTTTTTAATTATATATGAATGTAAACATAAAAATTCATATACTTTAAATAAATTTTCATTATTATATTTTTTCATTTTAACTTTATTTTTATTCATAATAATTATATCCCAATCTTTTGGTGCTTTTAAAATATATTCTTTTATTTTTTTATCATTTATATATTTATTAAATTGTACATCATCTTCATATATTAATCCATAATCTACATTATCTTCTAATATTTTTTGCCATGTTTTAATATGACTTAAATAACAACCAACAGCACCTAAATCATTAAATTCATAATGAAAATTTCTAATAATATTACTTAAAGAATTGTATCCAAATATTCCTAATATATTTTGTTTATATAATTCTATTGCAGATAAATTATTTTTATCAATTGCTTTTATTATTTCATAATTAATATTATCTAAATTATAATCATTTATAAATCTTAATTTTCTATCTTTTCTTTTTTCTAAATTTATTACATAGGCTTTTATATTTATATTTTCTAAATTTTCAAATTTTTCTAATTTATTATCATCATCTATATAAAAAATAAAACTTATTAATATTATTAATGTTATTAAATATAATATATATACATAATAAGACATTTTAATAATTAAAATATTACTATCTTTAAAATATATTAATATTTTAATTTATTTCATTTATTTCATTTATTAATTTATTTATTATATTTTCTATCTTTTCAATATCTACATTATTTGCATGACGGTATTGTATATATAAACTATATATATCATTTTCTTTTCTTATATTTAATGTTATACGATTATTAATTTTATATTCATATATATTATATAGTGTTTCATGGTCTATATCATTTGTACAATCAAATATATATGTAGGATATTTATTTTCATAAAATGATAATACTAATATATTATTTAATATTTTATTATTTTCTAAATTTTTTTCTATTACTAATTGTGTATCATTATCTAAATCATATGTATATGATAAATTATTTTTATAATAAATTTTATATTTATATATATTTTTAAATTTATATTTTTTAAATATTTTATCTATAAATTCTTTATTTTTAATTATATTAATTTCTTTATAATTATCATTATTTTTATTTATAAAATATATTTCAATTAAATTAGTTTTATCTCTTTTAATTTCATTAATATTTATCATTTATATTATATAATATTTATTATTTTATTATATCATTTTTTTTATAATTACATTATATAGAATAGTATTATTTATTATATGATTTTTTCTGATTATATATTAATATTATATACTTTAATAATTTTATTTATAATTGTTTATTTAATTCTAACTAATAAAGCTGCTATTAATAATATTATGGAAATTGAAACAAGTTATATTAATAAATTTAATTTAGATATTTCTAATTATTTAATAAATTATCTTACATATATTGAATTTATTTAATTATTTATTTTTATATAAAAATAATTATTTATTTATATATATAATGGAAGAAATTAGAAATCAGATATCTGATAATATTTCTGATCAAGTAATTTATGATAAATTTATTTATTATAACAGTAATGTTGTAGATACTTTAACAGATCTATGGAATATTGAAGAAAAGAGTCAACCTATATCTAATAATAAAAAAAAATGGAATGAAATACGAGATATTTTTGATTCATTTGATAAAGAAGCTAATTTAAAATATAAAAATAATTAATTATTAATAAAACTATATATAAAGATAATTAATTAATAATTAATTATAATAATATCATTATTTTTATGGATAACAACAATCGCTATTTAATTAATATTAAAACTATACAAGCTACTATTTTTAAACAAGTTATTGATGCTTTAAAAGATATTTTAATGGATGTTAATTTAGAAATAGACCAATCTGGATTAAAAATTATTGCTATGGATAATACACATATTGTTCTTATTCATCTAAAACTTGATGCTGATAAATTTGAAGAATATTATTGTGAAAAAAAAATGTATATTGGTTTGAATATGCTTAAATTACATATGCTTATTAAAACTATTGGTACTAATGATCTTTTAAATCTTTATATTGATAAAGAAGATCCTAATAAATTAGGTATTAAAATTACTAATAATGAAAAAAATGTTGAAACTGATTATAAATTATCAACTATTGATATTGATGTTCTAGATGTTCATATACCTGCTGTTAGTTTTTATACTACTATTACTATGCCTTCCACTTATTTACAAAAAATTATTAGAGATATGCATAATATCTCTGAATTTATTGAAATTAGAAATATTGAAAAATCTTTAATATTAAAATGTAAAGGAGACTTTTGTAGTCAAGAAACTATTTTAGGTAGTGATAGATCTCAAAATATTACTATTTCTAAAACTAATTCTAATGATTCTGATGATTCTAATGTTTCTAATGATAATGATGATAATGATGATAAAAATCAAGAAATAATTCAAGGTATTTTTAGTTTAAAATATTTACTTATATTTACTAAATGTACTAATTTATGTCCAACTGTTGAAATTTATTTAAAAAATTCTTATCCTATTATATTAAGATATAGTATCGCTTCTTTAGGTGAAATTAAATTATGTTTAGCACAACAAGATTTATAAAAATAATTTTATTTTTTTTTTGAATATATTAATATATCCCTCTTTTTTAAACATTTCTTTATTCTTTTATGTAAATATTTATCTATAAATTCATCAAATATACTATATATTGATGGTAATACTATCTCTTTTACCATTTCCTCTCCTAATATTGTATATGCTGTTAATAATAATCCAGGATTTATTACTATCTCATTATATTCTACATCATTATTTAATACATCTTTATTATTTAATATAAAATTATCATTAAAACTTTCTAATAAATCACATGGTATAAATTTTCTATAAGTATATAACATTAAGAATTCTTTTTTATCTTCCATTGGATATATCTTTAAATAATATATTGTTGTCTGATTTGATAACATTGATTTTATATATCCAGGTTTATCAATATTACATATATATTTTATTATTAATGATTCTTCATTATATTCTATTACTTCTTGTAATATTTTTAATTCTATCTCCGTTTTAAATTTCTTTAATTTCTTTATTTGTTCTATTATTAATGGATTATCTATATATTTATTATAATCTATCGCATTATCCAATTCTTCTGTTGAATATATTTTTGTTATTTCTATTTTATCATTTTCTTTATTTATTTCTTTCTTATTTAAACTAAATATTTTACTTATAAAATCTGTTGATGTAAATATTTGATATAAATTTTTAATATCACTCTTTACTATTAATGGTTCAATATTCATTTTAATTATATTAAATTATTTTTATTTGTTTATATAATTTAATTATATCTTTATTATTTTATTTGATAAATTTGATAATTTTATTATATTATTTGATGAATTATTTTTAAATTCTTCTATATAATTAAACATACAATCATGATTCTTATAAAATAAATGTGCATCGCAATATATATTATTACATTTACATTTATTTGTTATCGTCTTTAATGTATTTATTTTTTTATTACATAATGCACATCTATTTATCTTTTTTTCCATTATATTTATATTTTATATTTTATACTAAATATATCTCATTTTTTTTATTTTAAAAAAGTACATTTCTTTAAAAATTTTAAATTTTTAAAAATAATTTAAAAAATAAAAATTAAATTAAGAAATGTACTTTTTTTATATTATATTATTTAATTTCATATAGTGGTAACCATTTATTAAAATTTTTATTATAACGACATTTATATCTTTTTAATATTGTTGAATTTATATCTTTAAATGATAATCTTAACATTTTACTTGTTGATAAACTTGAAACATTCGCAATACCTATATGTTTCTCATTTTGTATATTTTCTTTTAAATATAAATAATATACATCTGGTTCTGATGTTTTACTAACCCATAATATCTTTTCATCATCTTCTAATTTATTATTTTCTTCTAATTTATTATTTTCTTCTAATTTGTTATTTTCTTCTAATTTATTATTTTCTTCTAATTTATTATTTTCTTTATTTGTATTGTTAATATTTAATTCTACATTTCTTTCTATCGTTTGTAATGTTTTAAATTTAGAATCATCCTTTGTTTTTCTTATTACATTTATTATATTTTCTTCATTAAAATTATATAATATAGGTTTGTAATTTAAATTATAATTCCATAAATATATTCCTCTACTTGAATAATTTAATTTATTTGATATTTCAATTAATTTTTTTATACTTTCTTCATGAATTTTATAATATGTCTTCACAACAAATTTACATACATCAATATATTCATCTCTTTTATAATCTTTTTCTAATAAATTATATACTATTTCTAATCTATCTTCTAAATTAATTCTTTTTAAATGTTGTCCTTTATAACTTATTATATCATTTATTGCAAATATCCACTTTTTATCATATGTTTTTATCATTTCTCCATCTAATAATGTATTATTATATAATGATTTATCAAATAAACCTCTAACTAATATTATTCTAGGTTTTTCATAATTAGGATGTATCTTTTTATCTATAAAATATATAATTGGTATATCATTATATAATGTAAAAAATACATAATATGGATTTCCATTACTTCTTAAACAACATAAATATGATTTATTATTAATATAATTTAAATTATTATTTGATAATAAATAATAATGTCTTTGAATTATTTTTATATTATATAATTCATGTAATTTATTTAAAATTATATCTTTTATTTCATTTGATTTTATATTATACGCTATTCTATCTGCAAATGAAATAATTCCTGTATGCATTTAAATTTATTATACAATAATAATATATATTTTATATCATTTTTTATTTATAAAAAAGTACATTTCTTTAAAATTTTTAAATTTTTAAAATTTATTTTAAAAATAAAAATAAAATTAAGAAATGTACTTTTTTTATCTTTATTAAATTTAATTACAAAATATACTTCCTGTTTTTCCATCTGTTGTTTTTCCATTTTGACAAGGAAATTCTTGTTTATTTTCATTATAATATTTATTACCTATTTTTTTTCTTAATTTTGTATTATATCTTAATAATACAACACCTGAACCACCTATACCTGGATTACTTGGATATCTACCATACCACGCATTACCACCACCTCCTCCTCCTGTATTATTTTTACCATTTACTTTTTCTTTTAATTTAGTATCATTTTTATATACACCTTGACCTCCTCCTCCTTTACCACCTTTATTATTTGTTCCATCTGATGTTTCACTATTATTATTACCTCCACCACCACCTCCTCCAAAATATACTTTACCATCAATATTTTCTCCAATATTATCTGGTATATTAAAATATGTTTTAAAATCAATACCATTTAATTCTGATAATCCATCACCACCTAAACTACCATTATTACCATTAAAACAATTTTCACCTTTATTTCCTGCACCTCCACCACCCGCACCAGAACCTTGACCACTCTCTTTTTTACCTAAACCACCATCATTTCCCCATCCTCTTCTTATACTATTTTTAATATATGTATTTTGATTTGTTTTACCAATGTTTCTACTTGCTGAATGTGATTCAAATGCTGTACCACCACCTGAACCCCCATCTTTACCACTTTCTCTTGAACCACCTGAACCACCACCTCCTCCTCCACCTCCTTTTGCTATAAATTTATTTTCACCTTCATTAATACTACTAATATCATTTGTAATTAATTCTATTGAACTATCTGTACCATTATCACCTGGATAACCATCTCCATTAGATTTTCCACCATTTCCAATTTTTATTAAATATGAACCATTTAATATAATATTTTGTAAAAATACTAATCCACCTGAACCACCTCCTCCCGCATTATCACTACCTCCTGCACCACCACCTCCAACTAATAATATATCACATTCAGTATCTTCTGTAAAATTTATTGTATATTCATTATATTTAAAAATAATATATTTATATGTTGTATTTAATATTGTTCCTTGTTGAATATAATAATAATTTTCTAAATCTTTGATTTCATTTGGTAATAAAGTTCTATTATAAAATCTTAATTCATCTATATCACAATCTATTTTATAATTACTATCACTATGAAAACCATTGTTTCTAAATACATGACCAATTCCTATTTGATTTTCATAAGCTGTTCCTGTAAATCTTTGTGTTTTAACCCATTTTTTCCAGTCTGGTAAAGTTTTTTTATTATCAAATTTACCATCAATATATATTTCAGCACCTTTATTATAACATATTATAGAAACATGTACCCATTTATTTAAATTATTTATAAAAGAAAAATTTGAATAAAATTCAAACCAATCATCTGGATTATGAAGTCTTTCAAATCTAATAAGACCTTTATTTGAACCTTCATCTAATGCCATTATAACAATATTAAATCCTCCTCTTAAACTATTTAATGCACTTGAATCATATCTTGATATTAAATATGAAGAATATGTAGCATGTATTGATTTAAGATTTATCCAAAAGGAAATAGTCCAAGTATCATTTTCAACTAAATCTTTAAGAGTTGGATCAGTAATTACAAAATTATTATTAACATTATTTTTTAAACTTAAACCTTTATCAAATTCATTTACACCATCATCATCTAAAAATCTATTATAAAATGTATTAGGATAAATAACAGTATTTTGTTTTTCAATTTGAATATTATTAATTTTATCAATTAAACCATTATTAAAATTCCAATATGCATTTAAAATATTAATATTACTTATATTTATTTCTGGTTCTATTTCTGTAATTTTATATCTAATTATTATTATACCAGAACCACCATTACCAGGTTTTCCTACATTGTTATTATATTGTGACCCACCACCACCTCCTCCTGTATTTGCTAATCCATTATCTCCACTAGCTTTTGCAACTGTTTTTGTAGCAGATTTAGGACCATTTCCACCACCACCTTTTCCACCATCATTTAAAGTTCCTGTACCGTTATTTTTATTACCACCACCACCTCCTCCAGCAAAATAAACTTTATCACTAATATGATGTCCTATATTATCTGGTATATTAAAATATGTTTTAAAATTAATACCATTTAATTCTGATAATCCATCACCACCTTTAGCACCATAAGTATTTGTTGTTGAATGACCAATTTCACCCGCACCACCACCGCCACCACCTCCTCTATCCCCATTTCTACCTGTTCCTCCATCATTTCCCCATCCTCTTCTTATACTATTTTTAATATATGTATTTTGATTTGTTTTACCAGCATTTGCACTTGATGCTTCACCTGCACCACCACCACCACTACCACCATCTTTACCGTGTTTTTTATTAGTATTTTCACCAAATCCTCCACAACCACCACCTTTTGCAATAAATTTATTTTCACCTTCAATAATACTACTTATATCATTTGTAATTAATTCTATAGATGTATCATTACCATTTTCAGAATTTGGTTGATTACCTATACCACCATTCCCAACTTTTATTAAATAAGCACCATTTAATATTTCTTTTTTAATAAATACTAATCCACCTGCACCACCACCACCTGAATTATCATATCCACCTGCACCACCACCACCAACTAATAATAAATCACATTCTGTATCTTTAGTAAAATTAATAGTAAATTCAGTATTTTTTGATAATTCAGATTCATTATATTTAAATATAATATATTTATAATTTGTATCAATTATTCCTTTTTCAATATATTTATTTACATATAAATTTTCTAAATTTTCTGAATTATTAATATCTTTATTTAATATATTATTATTATTATTATCTATACTTCTTACCCATACTGCTAAACCACCATATCCTGATAATAATTCACCTGAATTATCTATACTATGAGAACCTTCAACATAAACAAAATAATTTCCATTTAAATTATGATGATTTTTTAAAGAAATTTGTGGATCTTCGTATATATTACCTTGTGAATTATCTTCTCTATTATACCATTTTATATTGTGTTTAAAATTATATAATGATGATTTATATACTGTTTTTTCTTTATTATTATAGTTAGTAGATATTTGTTCTTTATTAAAATAAACCCAATAACTTAAATCTAGTGTTCCTATACATAATTCATCATATTCACCAAATGGTATACTCCAACTATTTGTAAAATCATTTGGATTACCATATACATCTGTTCCTTGTAAATTATCAGTTGCTTGATGCCAAGTTGTAGAACCATCTTTTAAATATCTAACTAATCTCCAACCAGATACACCTGTTGCTAAAGTTATAGATGGTACATAATAATCAATTTGTGCTGGCGAACATGTTGTATTACCATATGTATCTGTATATGTTCCATAATTACAAGATTTTTGTGTTATTTTATTATCTGAATAATAACCTTTATCTGCAGGTTTTTGTGTTATTTGTGCAATTTTATTAACATAATAACCAGGATCTGCTGTTTTACAAATTACATTACCATATGTATCTGTATATGTTCCTATTGAACAAGGTTTTTCAGTTAAATTATCAGTATCATAATAATAACCTGGTCTTGAATCAATTCTACAAGTAATATTACCAGTTTTTTTATCATAATTAATTAAACTATAATTAGTAGGACAATTTGCTATATTTTTACATTGATAATTATCACCTGTATTATATTTATTATCTGGACAATCTAAACAAGTATTACTATCATCTATAATACCTTGACCAGGTGGACAATAATTATTACATTTAAAAGTTTTAACTATAGAATTATTATTATTTTTATTTTGAATAATTTTTTTAATAGTATTATTATTATATTCAAATTCACCATCCCAATTATCTAAACATTTATAATATTTAACTTGTTGTGTACCTAATGAATCATTAAAAGTATTAGAAAAATATCCATAACAATTATTATTATTATTACAATAATTTTGATTAATTTCAGTAAAATTATTTTTACAAATTTTATTATCATAAGTATTAGGATTAATACAAACAAAATTTTCTTTAAAATTATTATTAATTAAAATTAAAATAATTAAAATAATTAAAATTAAAGATACAATAATAATAATATTTTTATTCATTTATTCTTATTAAAATAAAAATATATTTTTATTTTATTAATTTAAAGTAGAATAATAATGAATTCTAAAATTTTAAGAACTAAATCTGTACCAACAATATCTTTACTAAATAAATCTACTTCTAAATCTAAAAAAACTAAATCTTTACCAAATATTAAGACTAAATTTTCTCTATCTAATAAAAAAACAAAATCTTCACCATCTACTAAAACAATTAAAAGAGCGAAATCTTTATCAAATATTAAGACTAAATCTTCTGTATCTAGTAAAACAATTAAAAGAGCTAAATCTGTACCAACTACAAAAAAAAAAAAATCTTCTCCAAAAAAATATGAATCGGATAACTCTTATTTACCTATACCACCTTGCTATCGAAAAGATTGTTTGTCTACAAAAAATTCTACTCAAGGAGAATTTAAAAAAATTTCATCTATTCCACCATTTTCACCACCTCTTCCATCAGTATTAGATTATAGTTATTTAAGTCTTCAATATAATAAATATTTTTATGATAGATATTCATTAAAAACTCATAATGATAAAGAAATGCGTAGAGATTCACTAAATTCATTAGATTTACTTTTTAATTATTTACATTATGAATCAATTGATTTAAATTCATTAAAAGAATATCAAATAACATATTTTGTTGATTTCTTTAAAATGTATCATTCTTCTTATTATATTGATTCGCGTTTTGATAATTATAAAGAGTATTTTGATTTTGTTGAGAATATAAAAAAAAATCTTTATAAAACAGAAACATTTAATAATTTTAATAATGATAAAAATACAAAAAATAATTTTAAAAAATATATTTTAAATATTATAAAAAATGAATTTATGGAATTTCATAAAGAATATATTCAATATCTTATAAAATATTATAATAGATATAGTACTCCAGATAAAGAACATAAACTAAAAATACCTCATATAAAAATACCTCATATTATTTTACAATCATTAAGATTAAAACATATAAATCTTTTTTTTGATTATCAAACAATAAGTGTAAATGTATTTTATGAAAAATTTGAGAAACATTTAAAAATTGTTGAATTATTATTATCAAATAATATAGAATTATCTTTATTAGATTATTTAACTTATTATAAACCTTATAATTTTATGAATAAGATTTATCAATTTTATAATAGTAAATATATTGATAAAAATATAAATTTAGATACTTTTTATAAATCAATTAAATTATTTTATGATATATTATTTTCAAAAGAATTATCTAAAAAAAAATTTTTTAATAAAATTAGAATAAATAGACTTCTTCATAAAAAATTAAGAATAGTCTCTGATAATTTTTATGAATTAGATATTTTATTTGGTGGCAGAAAGATAAATACTATATAAAAAAAATATAATAATTAGATTTAAAATGATAATAAAATTAATAATAGATAATAGAGAAACTGAATTATATAATAATATAATATTAAGAGATTTAGAAGTATATAATGAAAAAATAAAAATAGAAAAAAGAAATTTAGAATTAGGAGATATAATAATAATAATAGAGGACGAAAATAATGAAGAAAAAAAGACATATATATTTGAAAGAAAAACATTAAAAGATTTAAATGGATCAATAAATGATGGAAGATATAAAGAACAAAAAAATAGATTAATGTGTAAATATAATATAAATGATATAACATATATAATAGAAGAAGATGATATACATAAAAGTATAAATAGAAGTGATAAAAGAATAACAAGTGTATATTTAAATACATTATATAGAGATAATATAAAAATAATATTTAATAAAAATATAAAAGAAACAACAACATTTATATTAACATTATGTGTACAAATAATAAATAATATAAATAAATATTTAGATAATAAAGAAAATATAAAAGAAAATTATATTGATACAATAAAAATAAAATCAAAAAAAATAGAAAATATAACACCAGAAAATTGTTTTATATTACAATTATCACAAATACCAACAATATCAAAAACAATAGCAAAAAATATAGTAATAAAATATTCAAATATAAAAGAATTAATAAAAGAGTTAGAAAAATATGAATAAGAAGAAAATAAAATAAAAAAATTACAAGAAATAGAGAAAGTGGGAAAAGAAAAGGCAAAAAAAATATTAGAATATATGAAATTATAAAAATATTAATAATATATAGAAATAAAAAAATCTGGGTAAAAAATCAAAGAATCCATTAAAAATAAAAAAAAAAGAAGAAAAAAAAAATAAAATAGAGTTGGTGGATAAAATAGAGAAAATAGAGAAAATAGAAAAGAATGAAATAGAAGAGATAGATGAAAGAGATAAAGAATATGTATTTGTATAGTTTTAAAAAGAACTAAATAACATAAAATCTAAAGATTTATTTTTAGTAAAATTAAAATTATTAATATTATTATATTTATATTTTTTAAATTTATTAAAATTATTAATAATAAAATCAACAAAAGATGTATGAGAATAAGGTAATTTTAATTTAAGAAAATTTTTAAAATTAATAAGAATAATTAATTTTAAAATAATATATGAGAAAACATTAGTTTTTTCATACCATAATTTATTATAAAAATTATGATATTTAATAATTTTAAAATATTGATTAAAAGAGAAAGAAATTTCTTTATTAATAAGAGAATTAATAGGAATAGTAAATTGAATAGAAATAAAAATTAAATTGTATATAGTTGCCCAAAATTCAATAACAGATTCAACAGGATTAAAAGTTGAATTATTAGAAATATTTAAAGTTTTTTTTAAAATATTAATATTATTATTAGATAAATTATGTAAAGAATTATCAATAATATTTATTTTATGTAAAAATTCGTGTATTATAACTTTACCATATTCATCATTACGATAAACATAAATTTGATTATTATTAGAAAAAGTGAAACCACCATTAATATGTGTAGGTGTAAAATAATCATTATTATTAGGAATAAAACGAGAGATAGGTGCAAAAGATATATGAAAATCAATAAAATTATTAATATTATAAATTAATTTAAGAACAATAATTCTTTTATAAATTTTAATTAATTTAGTAATTTGAAATTGATTAAGTTTTTTATTATTATAAATATAAAAAGATATATTATTATGTAAATTAGAATTAATTTTAAAAACATATTTAATACTATTAAAATAATTTAAAAATTTATTATTAATAAAATTATTATTAATCATAATATCTTTAAAATCATTAATATAAATAGAACTATTATATATATAATCAGTATTTAAAGTATCATAAAAGTTATTATTATCTAAAAAATTATAATTTTTTTTAGATATTTTATATATATCATTAATATTATACATATTCAAATAATGCACGAGCTTCTTTAATAATAGTAATTATATATTTTTCATTTTTTAACTTATTAGAACATAATAATAATTTATTAATTATTAGCGAAATATCAGTATTAGTTTCACAATCAGTATTATTATTAGTAGATAAATTAGAATAATAAAGGATTCTATCTATAAATTTATTAGAAATAATAGTATCAATATCATGTTTAAATTTAGTACAATTATTATCAATTAACCAAGATTTAGTATCATAATTATAATATTGCCATATTTTATTACCAATATATCTATAATCATTTTTAAAAACATTAAATAAAACTAAAGCAATATTATAGTCAGAATTAGTATCAATACAATTATCAATAAGTTTATTAATATTAATATTATTATTCATATTAATATTATTATATAAAATAATATTTAAATATTTAAATATAAAATAATAATAGTTTAATAAAATAAAAGATTAATTATGAATGAATGGGATATATTAGATTTATATTTTAAAAATCATAAATATCCATTTACAAGTCATCATCACGATAGTTATAGAGATTTTATTAAAAATAATATACCAAACACTATAAAATCATTAAATCCAATAACAATGATCAAATATAATGATATTGGAACAATGATAATGAAAGTTGAAGTATATATAGGTGGAAAAGATGGAGAAGATATATATATAGATAGACCAATAACATTTGATGATATATCACCAAAAATAATAACACCAAATGAAGCGAGATTAAAAAATTTAACATATGAAACACATATATATGCAAATGTTTTAGTTAAAATAACGGATGAAGAAGATTATATATATGAAAATAATTTTAAAAATGTTGCAATAGGTTCAATACCAATTATGTTACATAGTGATGCCTGTATTTTAAATAATCAAGGTTCAGAAGTATTAAAGAAATTAGGAGAATGTATATATGATACAGGCGGTTATTTTATAATAGATGGAAAAGAAAAAGTAATAATTGCACAAGAAAGAATAACTTCTAATCGTTTATTTGTAACAAAATATAAAGATGACCAAAATTTTTCATATAAAGGTTTAATAAAATGTACAGCAGATGTTGGTGAAACTGTTTTATCACCAAAAACAGTTGAATTATATTTAGTTAAAAATCCTGTATTATTAATAAAAGATGATGTACAAACATATCCTAATTTTAATTTAGATGAAACTGATGTAAATAGAAATTATATTGATAAAAAAAATAGTATATTATGCACATTTAAAGGTATAAATGGAAAAAAAATACCATTATTTATATTATTTAGAGCATTAGGTGTTGAAAGTGATAAAGAAATATATGAATTAATTTTTGGTAATGATTTAAATGAAACAGAAAAATATTTTTTTGATAATTTTATAAGACCAACAATATCAGCATCATCAATTGTATATACACAAGAAAAAGCATTTGAATATTTAAAACCATTATCAACATACAAAACTATAGATCATATTAAAAGTATGTTAATAACTGATATATTTCCAAATATAGAAATTTTTGAAAATAAAGCTAAATATTTAGGTTATTTAGTAAAACAATATATTAACACTTGTTTAAATATATCAGAAGAAAGTGATAGAGATAGTTATATTTATAAAAGAGTTGATATAAGTGGTTATTTATTATCACAATTATTTTCAGAATCATATACAAAATTATCAAAATATATTAGAGATAGTTTAGATAGAACTTATAATTATGGTGCATGGAAAAATAATAATAATTATGATTATTTTATTAATAATAATAATATTTATAAAATTATACCATCTTTAATTATTACTAAAAGTTTCACTAGATCATTAAAAGGTATGTGGGGACTAGAAGATGATGATGATCCTGAATTAGGTATGGTACAAGATTTATCTAGAATTAGTTTTATTGGATTTTTATCACATTTAAGAAATGTTAATATGCCTCTTGATAGAAGTATTAAATTAACTAGTCCTCATAGATTACATTCACAACAATATGGTATAATGTGTCCTTTTGCTACACCTGATGGTGCTTCTGTTGGATATTTGAAAAATATGGCAATATTGGCAAAAATAACATCAACTTCTCAAGTAAATTATATTAAAGAATGTTTAAATGAATTAAATATAATATTATTAGAAAATTTTAATAAATCTATAAACAGAAATATTACTAAAATATTTATTAATGGTAGTTATTATGCTTTAACATATGATCCTAATTTATTAGTTAGAACATTAAAAGCTTATAGAAGAAATAATTTAATTAATTTATTAATATCTATTTCATGGGATATTAAAAATAATGAAATTAGAATATTAACTGATTCCGGTAGATGTGCTAGACCATTAATAATTTCTTCTAAAATTGATAAATATGATAAATTTAAAAATTGGTTTGATTTAATAACAGGTACTATAAATACTTTAAATGATTCTGATAAAAATGATAATATTTATTATAAAAGTTTTTATACTTCTCCTAAATCATTACCTGTATTTTATAATAAAACTAATGATGAAATATTAAATGAATTAGAAAAAAATGGTGCTGTAATAGAATATATTGATATAGATGAATTAGATACTATATATATTGCTATGAATAAAGAAGATGTTAATACATTTCATACACATTTAGAAATTCATCCTTCTACTATGTTAAGTGCTATTTCTGCTAATATTCCTTTATCTAATCATAATCAATCTGCTAGAAATGTTTTTCATGCAGCACAAAGTAAACAAGCTATTGGTGTATATGCTACTAATTTCAATAAAAGATTTGATACTATGTCTTATGTTTTACATTATTCTCAAAAACCAATTATTACTACTAGATTATCACATTATACTTCCAGTAATAATATGCCAAATGGATTTAATGTAATTGTTGCTATAATGACTTATTCAGGATTTAATCAAGAAGATAGTATAATGATTAATAAAAATAGTATTAATAGAGGTTTATTCTCATTATCATATTATAAATCAATTACTGCAACTGCTAAAATAGAATCACAATATGAAAAAATAATTTTTGGTAATCCTTTAGAATATATTAAATTAGGAATAAAAGTTAATAATATCAAAAATGCTAATTATAATTTAATTAATGATAAAGGTTTTATTTCTGTTGGTACTTATATACCTAAAGGACAAAAAGTTGTTGTTATTGGTATGTTAAATGTTAAATATGTTTATAAAAAAGTTAAAAAAGGTGTTTTTACTGATTATGTTAAAGAAACTATATATACTGATTGTTCTATATTAACTGATAATTCATTATATGGTAAAATTGATAAAATTTTTATTGATAATAAAACTAACGATGATGATACTATAGTTTGTAAATTAAGATTTCTTAAAATTAAAAAACCTGAATTTGGTGATAAACATGCTTCAAGACACGGTCAAAAAGGTGTAATTGGTATGATTATTCCTGAAGAAAATATGCCTTTTTCTAAAAATGGTATAAAACCTGATATTATTATTAATCCACACGCTATTCCATCAAGAATGACTATCGGTCATTTAATTGAATGTGTATTTGCTAAATCTTGTTGTCTTGATGGTTTAAATGGTGATGGTACTGTATTTTTACCATTTGATGAAAATAAAATTTTTAAAAATTTAGAAAATTATGGTTTTAATTCAAATGGTAACGAAATTTTATATAATGGATTTACTGGACAACAAATGAATTGTGAAATTTTTATTGGACCAACTTATTATTTTAGATTAAAACATATGGTTGCTGAAAAAATACATGCTAGAGATATTGGTCCAAAAGTTTCTTTAACTAGACAACCTACTGCTGGACGCAGAAAAGGGGGAGGATTAAGAATTGGTGAAATGGAAAGAGATAGTTTAATTAGTCATGGTTTATCACAATTTATTCAAGAAAGTATGACTGAAAGATCTGATAAATATGAATGGGCTATATGTAAAAATTGTGGTACTATTGCTAATTTTAATCCTTCTAATAATAATAAAATTAATTTTTGTTCTAATTGCTCTAATCAAAATATATCTATTGTTAAAACACCTTATTCATTTAAATTATTAGTTCAAGAATTAGAAGCTATGAATATACAAGTTAGACTTAATACTGATACTATTAATTTTCCATTATTAGATATTAATGATTTATATCAAGATAATGATGATTTAGATAATTTAGATAATAATATTAATGATTTTAATAATGAATTTTATGGTGGAAATAATTCTGATTATAAACAAGATACTTTTAATTTAAATAATATTGATAATAATGATGAAGATGATAATATAGAAAATGATAATATAGAAGATGATAATATAGATAATAGTGAATATCATGATGAAGATGAAGAAGAAGATGAAGAAGATAATGAAGATGAAGATGAAGATGAAGATGAAGATGAAGATGAAGATGAAGATGAAGATGAAGATGAAGATGAAGATGAA
>MDTA01164149.1_pt1 | contig 24221 bp, 21 predicted proteins | sample 811151 | NCBI WGS metagenome assembly MDTA01 (sample SAMN05326648, study PRJNA326480) | marine metagenome | isolation source: seawater | place: Indian Ocean: South | collected 2010
CAAATTAAGAATTGCGGAGAAATTATAGTTTGAAAAATAATTTAAGTTTTTTTGTTATCGGATTATTTACTTGTACAATTTTGTGTGTTTTAACTTTAGCTGTTAATGCAGAATGTAATGATTTAAATATTGAAATAAATGAACAAAATAGAGAACTTACTTACAATAGAAATGAGCTAACTAATTTAGAGACAAAGATTACGATGTTATCTAGAAGAGAAAAAATTCAAACAATTGCTAGAGAAAAATTGAATTTAGTTGTTGCTATACTTGAACCTGAAGAGATAATTCTTAAGGACTAATGACTATTTTTTATCAAAAATATAGAAATAGAATAAAGATAATATTTGCCTTCTTTTCATTTTTAACAATTCTAATCCTAGGCAAATTATTTTATATACATATCATACAAAATCAATATTATGAAGAATTAGTGAATTCAAAATTTCTTAAATCAAAAGTTATTGAAGGTAGCAGAGGACAAATATTCGACAGGAACGGAAATTCCCTAGCAAAAAATAAGACAGTTTTCAGTTTTTTATTAAATACAGAGCAAAAATATGATAGAGATAAAATATTAAATCTTTTTTCTGAAAATTTTAAAAAATCAAAAAATTATTATGAAGAAATATTAGAAAAAAAATCTAATGGAGTTGTTCTGGAAAGAAACATACCATTTTCAGATTGCAATGTTATAGTCAATACACGAATTTACGGATTAAATAAATTGAGTAAAATAGTCAGAGAATATCCTTACAAGGAATTAGCATCACAAGTTATTGGATATGTAGACTCTGATTACAAAGGAATCATCGGTATAGAGAAATATTTTGAAAAAACTTTAAAAGGCGAATTAGGCAACAAAAATTTAATGAAAAACATAAATGGATTTTTATATGAAAATCCATATAAAGAAAGCATTAAGCCTGATCCTGGGAAAAATATTACACTTACACTAGATATGCAGCTTCAAGAAATTTTACAAGACGAATTATTAAAAACAATAGAGAATATAAAAGCTGAGGATGCAAATGGTATTATAGTTGACCCATTTTCAGGAGAGATTTTGGCGATGGCTAGTGTGCCAAGTTTTGATTTAAATAAATTTTATGAGCATGATATTTCAAATCATCAAAATAAGTCAATAATTGATTCATATGAACCTGGATCAACATTTAAGTCTATATCGATAGCTTGCGGAATTGAAGAAGGATTAATTCACGAAAATGATGAATATAATTGTGAAAATGGAAAGTATTTTTATTTTGGTAAATATTTAAATGATCATGAAAAGCATGACATTTTGTCTGTGAAAGAAATATTAATGTATTCAAGTAATATTGGAATATCCAAAATAGTCGATGAAAAAATTGGTCAAAAATTAATTTACAAATATGCCAGAAGTTTTGGGTTTGGAAATAAAACAGGAGTTTATTTACCAGGTGAGACAAACGGCATTCTTAAGCCACTTAATGATTGGGAAAAATCATCAGGAACTTTCGTCTCAATGGGACAAGAAATTTTATCTTCTACACTACAAACTGCAATGGCATATTCCGTATTTGCAAACGGTGGTTATTTATTGAAACCTCAAATCATAAAAAATATAACACAGGATAATACATATACATATATTTCAAAACCACTTGTTGTTCGCAAAGTGATTTCAAGTGACACTGCAGATCGAGTTCTTAATATATTGGAAGATGTTGTAAACCACGGTTCAGGTAAGGAAGCGCGTATAAATGGATATAAAATTGCTGGTAAAACTGGTACATCTCAAACTTACAAAAACGGGATTTTATCTGATAAGAATTATATAGCAAGTTTTGCTGGTATTTTTCCTAGTAATAAACCAAAGTATGTTTGTGTTGTTGCAATAAATAATCCCAAAGTAAAGGGTAAACATTGGGGAGGAGTTGTTGCTGCACCGATAATAAAAAATATATTTGCTAGAATAATTAATGAATTTAACTATGACAGTAAATTCACCAATGACGATTTTACCATAATAACGGATATTTAAAATGAAGTTATCGAAGTTATTAAAAGGAATAAGTTGCAGTGAAATAACACAGGATTGTGAAGTAGCATCAATAATCCATGATTCCAGAAAAGTTAAAAAAGGGTCACTTTTTGTCGCAATAAAAGGAATGAAATCTGATGGGCATGATTATATATTGGATGCAATTAGTAAAGGTGCTATCGCAGTCATGTCAAATGGTAGGTCATTAGATAATTTGCCAGTTCCTGTGGTAAAAGTCAAGAATCCCAGAGCATGTATGTCTCAAATATCGGCTAATTTTTATGATCATCCTTCAAAGGATTTGAATGTTATTGGTGTCACTGGTACTAATGGTAAAACCTCAGTCACACAGTTATTGTATAATCTTTTAAATAAAAATGGTTTGGTGACAGGAACTTTAGGAACTTTAGGATTTTCAACACCAACTGGAATGTCAACTACAGGATTCACCACTCCAGAGTCTATTGAATTACACCAATTACTACAAATGATGAAATTAGGTGGTGTTAAGAATGCTGTCATGGAAATTTCTTCCCATGCATTAGAATTAAATAGAGTTGACGATGTAAATATAAATATTGCTATTTTTACCAACTTAAGTCAAGATCATTTAGATTTTCACGGATCTATGGAAAATTATTTTCATGCAAAATTGAAATTATTTTCAAACCTCGATGAATCCTCAATTGCAATAGTGAATATAGATGACAAATATGGGAGAAGAATTTTAAAAAATATTAACTGTCAATCAGTTACATATGGAGTTGATGAGAATGCTGATTTGTTATTGATGGAAAGTAAACTAACGATTGATTCAACCAATTTATTGATGAGGTGGAAAAATCAAAATTTCAGCATAACTAGTAATTTAATTGGTTCTCATAATGTCGAAAATTTACTAGCTTCTATTGCTACAGCACTTATTTCAGGTATATCAATACATGAAATTCAATCATGTATGAAATATGAACTTATTATTCCAGGTAGAATGGAAAAAATAGATTTAAATGAAAAAGGGATAGCTATAATTGATTATGCACATACACCTGATGCATATGAAAAAACATTATTTACAATAAAAAATATGGCACCGAAAGAATTTGAAATAATAACAGTTTTTGGATGTGGGGGAGACCGTGACAAAGAAAAAAGACCAATCATGGGACGCATTGCTGAGAAATATTCAGATAAATTAATAATTACATCTGATAATCCGAGATTTGAAGAATTAGAGGATATAATTGTGGATATTGAAAAAGGTTTAAGTTGTGAAAATTATAAAATTATAAAAAATCGGAGAGAAGCAATTCTTAATGCTTTAAATGACATGACTGAAAAGACTATTTTAGTCATTTTAGGAAAGGGAAGAGACGATTACGAATTAATAGGTGATAAAAAAATTAAACACAGTGATTTTGATATTTTAAATGCAAATCTTAAATGAGAATAATCATAAATGAACAAAAAATTTTAAAAGATTTGATTGAACAAAGGTTTAATATAAAAATGGATTCTCTGCCTACAGCCATAACAATAGATTCAAGGTTGCATAAACCTGGTGATATATATTTAGCAATTTCAGGGAAAAGATATGATGGACATAATTTTATTAAAAATATAATTAACAACAGACCTTCTCTAATAATATCAGAAAAAAAATTAAAATATGACATTACAAAAATTGAAACTTCAAATAATATTAAAATATTAAACGAATTGGTCAGCTTGTGGAGAAAAAAAATAAATTTAAAAGTTATTGGAATTACTGGATCAAATGGCAAGACCACAACAAAAGAATTAGCGTATCATGTTATTTCAAAATCAATTGATTGTTTCAAAACAAGAAAAAATTATAATACTGTGTTGAGTAGTCCCCTTTCTTTTTTATCCGCAAAAAAGAGCCAAAAAGTAGCAATAATAGAAATGGGGACTAATCAACCAGGTGAAATTGATTCAATCTGCAAAGCTTTAAGACCAGAAGTTGGATTAATTACAAATATATCAAATGCACATTTTCAGAATTTCATTTCAGAAGAAGAAATTGCTAATGAAAAAAGATCATTATTTAACGCATTACCTATGAATGGAATTGCTTTAGTGAATAATGATGATTATCATCTTCGTAATTTGAAAATTAATGCAAAAAAAATAACTTATGGATTTAAAAACAAAGTCGATTTTCAAGCTTCAATAGTCAATGAAAACACATTATTAATTAATGATGACAAGATAAATCTTCCAGCTTCTGGTTTTCCCATGGCTCAAAATGCATTAGCAGTTTATGCACTAGCCTCAACTATGGGAATTAACAGAAAACAAATTATAAATCGTATATCTTCATTTATTTTGCCCAAGGGAAGAGGGCAAATCATTAATATCAAAGGTGTAAATATTCTTGATGATTCATACAATGCAAATCCTACCTCAATGTTATTAGGCTTAAATCGATTTATAGAAAGTGAGGGAAAAAGAAAAATTGTAATACTTGGAGATATGTTTGAATTAGGAGAGCAAGAGAAAGCATCTCATGTAAAAATCGCAAAATTTTTATTAGAATCAAGTATTAATGTAATAATCACAACTGGTATTCGTATGAAATTAGTTCATAATCATATTAAAAATAAGAAAAAATCATATTGGTTTGAGTCAAAGAGAGAAATTATAGAGTTTATCAATAAAAATAAAAAAACTGGTGATAATATTTATATCAAAGGATCGCGAGGTATGAAAATGGAAAAAATCATAACAGGAATTTGTTAATGTTTTATCATCTGCTATACCCATTGCATGAATTTTTCTTTGGTTTTAATGTATTCAAATATATTTCTTTTAGAGCAGTTGGAGCTTCAATAACTGCATTAATATTAAGTTTCCTCATCGGGCCCATTATTATCCGCACACTACAAACTCGCCAAATTGGCGAAATTATTCGAAAAAACGGGCCTGAATCTCACCAGAAAAAGCAAGGCACACCTACAATGGGGGGAATAATTGTATTAATTTCAATTATCCTCCCAACGCTTTTATGGGCAAAATTAGATGATCGGTATATAATAATCATTCTAAGTTCAACTTTATTTATGGGTTTTGTAGGATTTATTGATGATTATATGAAAGTAATAAAAAAATATCCAAAAGGACTTGTGGCTAAATATAAACTATTTGGACAATTAATTACAGGTTTGGCTGTGACTTTTAGTTTATATTATTTCCCCGAAAGCGTGAGTATCAGAACATCAACCTCAGTACCATTCATTGCTGATAGTATGATAAATATGGGTTATTTTTATATTCCATTTGTAACCATAGTAATTATTGGATCTTCGAATGCTGTTAATTTAACAGATGGATTAGATGGATTAGCTACGGGACTTGTAGCAATTAGTACTTTAGTTTTTGGAGCAATTGCTTATGCTTCTGGTAGATATGATTTTAGTGATTATTTGAATATTGTTTATCTACCTGGAACTGGAGAATTGTTTGTTTTCTGTCTTGCAATGGTTGGAGCTTGTATTGGTTTTTTATGGTTTAATATTCATCCAGCTATGATTTTTTTAGGAGATACTGGTTCATTGGCTCTTGGTACAGCATTAGGTACTTTAGCAGCTTTATTAAAAAAAGAACTATTATTAGTAATAATTGGGGGAGTATTTGTTATCGAATCAATTTCTGTTATAGTTCAGGTTTTATATTACAAGTATACTCGACAAAAAACTGGACAGGGGAAAAAACTTTTTAAAATGGCACCAATTCATCATCATTTTGAATTGACAGGATGGCACGAAAATCAAGTTGTTGGTCGATTTTGGATAGTTGGTATTTTATTAGCTTTATTAAGTCTTACAACGTTTAAAATTCAGTAATGAATATTAAAAAAATTGATAAAATCAATTTAAGAAATAAAAGAGTTTCTATATTAGGGGCTGGAAAGAGTGGGTGCGCCGCTGCAGAACTAATAAAAACTATTGGTGGAGTTCCATTTTTAAGTGATTCCAATTTAAAATCTAGTCTAGATTTATCAATGTATGATTATGAATTAAATGGACATACATATAAAGTTTTAGATTGTGAGTTAATAGTCATTTCACCTGGTATATCGGATAAAATAAGTATTGCAGAAGAAGCAAAAAATATTGGAATACCAATAATAAGTGAAATTGAGTTAGCATCATGGTATACAAACAAGCCTGTTCTTGCTATAACAGGATCCAACGGTAAAACGACAACAACCAATATGTTACACCAAATATTTCAGACTGCGAATTTAAATTCTGAAATCGCAGGCAACATTGGAATACCATTTTCTGAAAAAGTTAAGCAAGAAATTATAAGTGAAATTGACCCAGATCTTTACGTTATTGAAGTTAGTAGTTTTCAATTAGAACACATCATACATTTTTCACCATTTATATCTTCCATTATAAATATTCAACCCGATCATTTAGATCGATATGATAATTTGAATGATTATATTGAGGCTAAGATTAATATATCAAATAACATTAATCAAACAGATTTTTTAGTCTATAACTATGATGATTCTACGCTTATGAAATATTTTAAGAATTCTCCGAAAAATTATATTCCATTTTCAATAAAATCAGAAATAAGTCCATTATTTAACTTTGATGGAGATAAAGTGTATTATATCGAGGATAATACTAAATATTCACTTTTTTGCTGTGATGATTTGAAAATAAAAGGTGAGCACAATATCCAAAATGCTATTGTTGCATCTACAATGGCTAAATATTATGGTATTTCAAATGAAATTATATCTGAAAGTATAAAAAAATTCGATCCTATTCCTCATAGGATTGAATTTTCAGGCTTTATAAATCGTATTAAATGTTATAATGATTCAAAAGCTACAAATTACCATGCAGTTAGCGTGGCTTTGAAAAGTTTTAATGAGTCAATAATTCTTATTTTGGGAGGAATAGAAAAAGGACAAATACATTCAGATTTGTTGACTAGTATTAAAAAGAAAAAAATAAAGAAAATTGTTTGTTATGGTAAATCTGGTCGAAATATTCTAAAACAATTAGTCGATATAAAGCCTGTAGTCTATATAAATAATTTTTCTAATGCTGTAAACACTGCAATAAATTATTGTAACGAAAATGATGTTCTGTTATTATCCCCTGGTTGCGCCAGTTATGACCAATTTGAAAATTATGAAGAACGAGGAAATTTGTTTAAAAAAATTATTAATGAGTATAATAAAAAGTGAGGAGAAATAGAATTAATATTTCAACTATTGAGAGGGATTTATTTGCATTATTTATTCTTTTATCTTGTATTGGTATTGTGTCAATATATAGCGCAAGTTCTCTTTTAAGACCTAATCTAGATTCAAACTCATTTTTTCTTACACGTCATATAATATGGATTTTAATTGGAATCATATCTGGATATATAGTGTATAAAATACCTCTAGGTTTAATTAAAAAATATTCAATTCACATATTAGTTCTAAGTATTTTTCTTGTTTTTTTAGGTAGTTACTTAAATCCTACATCAGATGCGGGTAGATGGTTATTTTATAGAAATGGAGCGAAAAGTTTCACAACATCTGATTTAAGTAAAATTGCGTTATTGGTATACATAGCTTGGTTTTTAGAAAAATATAAAAAAAATATAAATAATATTTCAGTAGGGCATTTTAAATTTCTTTTTGGAATTGCAATTTTGCTTTTGTCAATAATAAATCAGCCAGATATGTCTACAACGATTTTGTTCTCATTAACTTTTATTATTTTAGTTTTTATTGGAGGTTTAAAACTTAAGTATCTCAGTTATTTAATATCTGTAGGAATTTCTTTTATTTTTTTAAAAATTATTTCAACTCCTTACATGCTTGATAGGATCTTAGGATTATTTTCAAAAGAAAGCGCAAGTAACTACCAGGTTTCAAGAGCATTGATGGCAATGGGAAGTGCAGGCTTTTGGGGGAAAGGTTTAGGTGATGGAATTCTAAAAAAAGGATTTATTCCCGAAATTCAAGGAGACTTTATTTTTTCTGTAATTGGAGAGGAATTTGGTTTTATTTTCGAAGTGGTGTTGATCTCTTTATTTGCATTACTATTTATTCGTGGCCTTCAACTTGCACAAAAAGCTCCAAATCATTTTTCAATGTTTTTAGTAATTGGTATTTCTATTAATTTCTTTTTATACGTATTTGTAAATATTGGATATGTTACCCAATTACTACCAACAACTGGATTAGCCCTTCCTTTTATAAGTTATGGGGGAACGCACACAGTATCAAATTTTATTTTGATAGGCCTATTATTTAATGTGATTAATGAAGTAAAAAAATATGCATTTTAATGATAAGTGTATAATAATCGCAGGTGGTGGAACTGGTGGTCATCTCTTCCCTGCATTAGCAATTGGAGAAAAGTTAGTAGCTTCGGGTGCTAAAGTATATTATTTTGGTTCAAAATATGGAATAGAAAAGGATATTCTTAAAAAAAAGAAATATCCACACCTATTATTAAATATAAAAGGAATTCAAAGAGGATTAAATATTTTTTCAATTACTAAAAATTTATGGTTACCCATTCGTTTTTTGAGATCATTATTTATCGCACTTAAAATAATTAGACAAAAAAAACCAATTATAATAATCGGAACAGGAGGCTATTCATCAGGAATACCACTTTTTTGTGCTAGTATTCTTAATATACCAATTTTGTTACATGAACAAAATTCATACCCTGGTCTTACGACGAGATTATTTGCTAAAAAAGCAAGAGTTGTTTGTGTGGCAAATAAGGTTGCAATTAAATATTTAAACTCTAAACAAAATATCATTACAGGAAATCCAATCAGATCCTCATTAACAAAAATAGATAAATTAATTGCAAGAAAAAAAATGCAATTAAACAAGGACAAATTTACAATTTTTATTTTCGGTGGAAGTCAAGGTTCTAAACCAATTAATGAATATTTTATACGTAAATATAGTTCATACATAAATCTTAACTGTCAAATTATTTGGCAGTGTGGTAAAAAATCATACAATGATATATCAAGAAAAATTAATCATCCAGATATACATTTAACAGCATTTATTGATCAAATTGACATAGCATATTCTGCTGCTTCAATTGTCATATGTAGGTCTGGGGCAATTTCTTTAGCAGAGTTAACTTCATTTGGGAAAGCTATGATTTTAATTCCTTTTCCTGAATCAGCAGAAAATCACCAAGAGCACAATGCAAGATTTCTCGAGCAAAATAGTGCTGCGATAGTTGTCTTGCAAAAAGATTTAAAAACCGAAAAATTATTTAACAAAGTGCATGAATTAATTAGTGATAATAAAAAAATATCTGAGCTTGAAAAAAAAGCTAAACAATGTTCTGTAAAAAAATCAACAAATAAAATTTTTAAACAAATTATGGATATTGCAGCTTAATGTTTGGGAATACTAAGAGAATCCATTTCGTAGGGATTGGAGGAATAGGTATGAGTGGTATGGCTGAATTATTACATTGTTTAGGTTTTGAAATATCTGGATCTGATCAAGAAAAATCGGATCGAACAAATCATTTACAAAGCCTGGGTATTGATATATTCATTGGCCACAATTCTAACAATATTATCAATTGTGATGTATTGGTGTATTCCTCAGCTGTGGATGTAAAAAATGAAGAATTAATTCATGCAAAAAATATAGGAATACCAGTAATTAGACGAGCAGAAATGCTCGGTGAATTAATGAAAGTAAAAAAAATAAGTATTGGAGTCTCTGGAACTCATGGGAAAACAACTTCATCTTCATTATTAGGTAATATTTTAGAAATTTCGAAAATGGAACCTACATTAGTAATAGGTGGCATTGTAAACAAATTTAATACAAATGCAATATCTGGATCCGGTGATGTAATTGTTGTTGAAGCAGACGAATTTGATAAAACATTTTTACAACTATCGCCCACTTATTCAATTATAAATAATTTGGATTTAGAGCATTTAGATTGTTATAAAAACATCGAAGATTTACAATCATCATTTATTAAGTTTGCTAATTCGGTACCATTTTATGGTAAAGTTGCAATTTGTATAGATGATAAAAACACTAAAAAAATAATATCTAAAATAAAAAGACCGATTGTAACGTTTGGTTTGAGTGGTGATGCCTATTATAAAGCAAAAAATATTAAATATATGAAAAATCAAACAACTTTTGATCTGCACGTTGACAAGAAATTTCAAACAAAAATTATTTTGAACATACCGGGTAAACATAACATACAAAATGCTTTGGGTGCTATAGCTATTTCACATGAACTAAATTTATCAATTCTCAATATTAAGAGAGGTCTTGAAGAATATACTGGAGTTAGAAGAAGATTTCAAATTGTAAATAAATTTGATTTTGGAACTATATTAGTAGATGATTATGCACATCATCCTACAGAGGTTGAGGCAACCTTAGATTGTGCCAGAAAGGGGTGGAATAATAGAATTGTCGCAGTTTTTCAACCTCATTTGTATTCTCGAACAAGAGATTTTCATAAACAGTTTGCAAAGGCATTTTTAAAATCAGACATTACAATTTTAACAGATATATACGCTGGTAGAGAAGAGGCAATTGAAGGTGTCCACGCGAATTTAATAATTAAACAAATGAAAAAATTAAAATATGAAAATGTTTTTTACGTATCAAATAAAAATAATATTTCTAAATTGCTGAAAAATATTCATAAAAATGGTGATTTAATAATTGTTATGGGTGCAGGAGATATATGGAGGCAAATAAAAAACATATCTGAGGAGTTATCTATTTGAAGAAAAATTTATTAAATAAAATTCAAAATATTTCACCAGATAGAGTCTTGCTTAACGAGCCTTTAAGCAAACATACAACATTTGGAATAGGTGGACCTGCTTCATGTTTTATATATCCTGAAAGAGAACATTTAAAAAAAATACTAAAGATTGCTAAAGATTATTCAATTCCTATTTTTTTTATGGGAGGAGGTTCAAATTTATTGGTTTCAGATACTGGTTTCGATGGAATAGTAGTATCATTTGCAAAATCATTGAAAAGATTAGTTTTTCGAAAAGGAAATTGTTTTTCGTGTGAGAGTGGTGTAATGTTAGGACATTTAGTGAAAGAAGTGACAAAAAGAAATATTAGTGGAATGGAAGGACTTATTGGTGTTCCGGGTACACTTGGAGGTGCTTTAGTTATGAATGCAGGGGCTTATGGAAAAGAGATTTCGAATTTATTTGAGTCGGCAACTGTATTAACTTCTGAAGGTGAAGAGAAAAAATATAAAAAAGATGATATTAATTTTTCATATCGATATTCAACTTTTCCAAAAGATGAAATTTTAATTGAGGCTGATTTTAAAGGTTTTACGAGAAAATCAGAAGATATTAAACATGAAAAACTAAGTGCCTCAAAGAAAAGAAGAGCAAGTCAGCCATTGAAATTTAGATCAGCAGGGAGTATTTTTAAAAATCCATCAGATTTAATGGCTGCAGGATATTTAATAGATAAAGTTAATCTAAAAGGTGAATATTTTGGAGAGGCTCAAATTTCAGAGAAACATGCAAACTGGATTGTAAATAAGGGTGGTGCAAAAGCAACAGATGTAATGAAATTAATTAAATTAGCAAAAACTAAGGTTAAAAGTCAATTTAATATAGAATTACAATTAGAAATAAAATTATTAGGTTTTGAAGATAATGTAATAAAAGAATTCACAGGTAATAGACATGCATAAAATGAATAATAGAAAATTACCTATAAAGCTTTTTATTTCTATTGGATTTTTTTTGATGTTTACGATTTGTCTTTTTAAATATACAAAATTAATTGAGTATACAAAAATTCACAATATTAAAATTGTTGGTAATGATTATGTTAACAAGTCGATGATTGAGGATGTTTTAGAAATAAGTCCTTCAAGAGATCTATTGACTTTTGATGTAGAAAAAAATCAAGATAAAATAAATAATATTGATTTTATTCGATCTAGTCGAGTTAGTAAAATATTTCCTTCAACAGTAGTTATTGAAATAATTGAAAATGAACCCATTGCACACGTAATCAAAAATAATAAAGACTTTATCCTGGATGAAAATGGTAATTATCTTCCATTTTCCAAAAGAATTCTTAACTATTATTCAATACCAAAATTATACTTCAAAGAAGTAACTAATAATTTGGAGATTGTACAATCTTCAATCGAAAAAGATTTTGGCTTAAAATTAAAAGATATTAAAAATAGTTTTCCTCAAATTTATAATCAAATCTCAAAAATTGATTATTCTCAATTTGGGGATTTAAGATTTGTAATAAAACAGAATACAGAGATTTACATGAAGGAGAATAAAATAGATCTTCATTTTAAAATTTTAGATGAGTTTAAACAAATAAGCCAAAATTACACTAATTATGAATTAATAGACTTGAGAGTAAATGGGCAACTTATTGTTAAAGAAAGCAAATTTAAAAAATCATAATGCCTGAAAAAAATAGTTATATAGCTGCAGTTGATATTGGTACTACTTTGACTAGAGTCTTAATTGCAGAAATTGTAAGTAATGATGATTTTAAAATATTAGGTGTTGGGGAAGCATTAAATACTGGAATTAAAAAAGGAATTGTTGAAAGTATAACTAAAGCTGCAGAATCTTTAGAAAAAGCAGTAGAAATGGCTGAAAAACAAGCCAATATTGAAATTGAATATGTTTCTGTGGGTGTTACAGGATCTTTAATAAAAGGAATAAATAATACAGGAGTTATTACTATTAACTCACAGAATAATGATTTCAATAGTGAAAAAGAAATTTCCAAATCAGATATAAATAGAGTTTTAGAGCATACTAAAGCAGTTACCCTGCCTCCTGGTAGAAGGGTTATTCATATTTTACCACAAGAATTTAATGTAGATGATCATAAAGGAATTAAAGATCCACTTGGCATGGTTGGACACAGATTAGAGGCTAGTGTGCATCTAGTAACTAGTGATTTGAGGAATGAAAAAAATTTGAGGACCTGTTTTAGAAATGTTGGATTGGAAATTAAACAGTTTATTTTAAATCCTTTAGCTTCTGCGGAATCAGTGTTAGATCATAATGAGAAAAAATTAGGTGCTGCGGTTGTTGATATTGGTGGTGGAACAACGGATGTAATTGTGTACCATAATAATGGCGTTAGACACACAGGGGTCATACCCTTAGGTTCAAACAATATTTCTTCGGATATTGCCCATGGATTACAAACAACATTTGAGCAAGCAGATGAACTAAAGATAAAATTTGGATGTGCTAAAATAGCATCTGCAAATGAAGAAAAAAATATTCGTGTTAAAGGAATTGGAGGAAGAGGAGGAAAACTTATCTCACAAACTGATTTGGCGTCATTGATAGAACCCAGAGTTGTAGAGATTTTGGCGATGGCATTAAATGAAATAAAGAAAAAAGAACATACTGGATTTTTAACTTTTGGTGTAATAATGACCGGTAATGGATGTTTACTGAATAATTTAGAGGAGCTTGCAGTTGATGTATTTCAACAACCTGTAAAAATTGCCGAACCAATTAAAACTGGTGGTTTTGAAGAAAAACTAAAGAAACCTTGTTATGCATCAGCATTAGGACTTTTGCAATATGAAATCGATAATAAAGATATTGTAAATAAAGAAGATAATATTTTAGGTCATTTACCAAAATTTGGTGATGTCTATGATAAAATAAAAGATATTTTAAATAACCTTATATAAAAAATAACGAAAAATAGGAGGATTTATGTTATTTGAACCATGTGAAACAATTGATCAAAAAGCGAAAATACTTGTTGTAGGTGTTGGTGGAGCAGGTGGGAATGCACTTAACAGAATGATCGTTGACAACTTAACTGGTGTTGAGTTTATTGCTATAAATACTGACGCTCAGGATTTAGAGGAAAATAATTCTCAAACAAAGATTCAAATTGGCCGTGAACTAACAAAAGGATTAGGAGCAGGTGCTAATTCTGAAGTTGGTCGAAAAGCAGTAGAGGAAAATCATGAAATTTTAACAAAAACTTTATCTGACGCGGATATGGTATTTATTACAGCAGGTATGGGTGGTGGGACAGGAACAGGCGCAGCGCCAGAAATAGCAAAGATTGCAAGAGATTCTGGTGCTTTAACTGTTTCTATAGTTACAAAGCCATTTCGTTTTGAAGGACCAAAACGTACACAAAGAGCAAAAGATGGTATTTTAGAGTTAAAGAAGAATAGTGATACCTTGCTTGTGATACCCAATGAAATTTTATTATCAATTACAGACATCAAGACTACATTTCAAGACTCATTAAAACTTGCAGATAGTATACTTCATCAAGCAACACGAGGAATTTCAGATTTGATAAATATTCCAGGGTTAATAAATTTAGATTTTGCAGATGTAAGAACAATAATGAAAAATATGGGAGATGCATTACTTGGTACTGGTATCGCAAAAGGTGAAGAGAGAGCAATACTCGCTGCGCAACAAGCAATAAATTCACCATTATTACAGGATATTGGTATAAAAGGGGCCCAAGGTATCTTAATAAATATTACTGGTCCTGAAGATTTAACTGTTCATGAAATTAATGATGCTTCTCAAATTATATATGAAGAAGCAGGTGAAGATGCTAATATTATACCTGGTTGTGTGATTGATAATTCACTTAAAGATGAAATTAGAATAACTGTAATTGCAACCGGATTAAAAAAAGATAATAATGAAGCTCCTAGTATAGTTGCAGAGGAACCATTAGTTAAATTAGACTTCAATCAACCTAAAGTCGAGGATGAAAAAGAGTTTGTTTACAATAATACTCCGACTTACATGAGAAAGAAACTAGAATTAGACGATGAAAAAGATGTTGCTAATGTTAATTCTGAGGAAAATAAAGATGACATGCTTGTTTTTAGTGATGATTTAGAGGTTCCAGCGTTCATTAGAAATAGAAATTTAAATGGGAGATAAGTTAGCATATTTTTTAATAAGTTTTTTTATTTGATTACCCGAAAATTTGATTGTGAATTTTGCTTCATCGCCTATTCCTTGGATATTAATTATGGTACCAGTTCCGAATAGTTTGTGATAAACTTTTCCTCCAACTTTAAATTTTGAAGGTATATTGTTATTGTGATTTTGTGATTTATCTTTGTAAGTATAGTTTATTTCAGGTTTATTTATAATCGTATTTTCTTCATTGATTAGTAGTTTGTTAGGTATTTCTTTGATGAATTGAGATGGTCTGTTATAGCTAGGTGTTCCACCAAATCTACGACGTGTTTGAGCGTGAGTAAGATATACTTTTTCCATAGCACGAGTTAAACCAACGTAAAATAGTCGGCGTTCTTCTTCAAGTTCATTTTCCTCCTCCAAGGCGCCGACTATTGGAAACAAACCCTCCTCTAAACCACATATAAATACCACGGGAAATTCCAATCCTTTTGCAGTATGAAGAGTCATTAATGTGACAGTGGAATTTTCATTATTCCACCTATCTATGTCAGTTAATAAAGAAACTTCCTCTAAAAAGTCTTTCAAAAATAAATTTGGGTTTATTTCTGAATATTCTGAAATCGTTGAAATAAGCTCTTCGATATTTGCCCATCTTTCAATATTTTCATCTGATATTTGATTATTGTAATAATCTTTTAATTGAATTTTTTCAATCAGTAGCTTAATTATTTCTGTTGGGTTAAGTTCTTTACATTTTAATGACAAGTCTAAAATCAGGTTACGAAATGAATCAATAGATTTGAGTTGTTTTTTTCCAACAGAAAGATTTTTTGCTATTGTATCTAATAACGAAATTTTCTCTTCTTCTGCGTATTTTTTAATTTTATTTATCGTAGTTTTTCCAATTCCACGTGCAGGGAAATTTATAATTCTTTCAAAACTAAGGTTATCTTTGGGATTGATGATTAATCTTAAATACGAAAGTATGTCTTTTATTTCTTTTCTATCATAAAACTTTACACCACCAACTATTTTATAGGGTATATTATTTTTTCTAAGTTCATCTTCTATAGCTCTACTTTGCGCATTTGTACGATATAAAATAACTAATTCTTCATAATTTCGACCATTTTTATACTCTAGATGTATATTTTGAATAATTTTACGGGCTTCAAATCTTTCATCTTGACTTAGATGTAACGAAATTAGATTTCCTCCATTTTTATCGGACCATATTTTCTTATTAGCACGATTCTTATTATTTTTTATAACAGAATATGCAGCACTTAATATAATTTCTGTAGATCTATAGTTTTGCTCTAGTTTGAAAATTTTTGGATTTTCATAATTATCTTTAAATTCCAGAATATTTTTTATATCAGCACCACGCCAACCATATATAGATTGATCATCATCCCCAACAACACATATATCACATTTATTATTTGATAATAGTTGAATCAGCTGAAATTGAGTTTTATTCGTATCTTGATACTCATCAACTAAAATATATTTTATTTTTTTTTGATATTTGTTTAAAGTGGTAATATCATTTTCAAAAAGTTTAATGGTCAATAATATAAGATCATCAAAATCAACAGCATTATTAACTTTTAATTGTTTTTGATATTCATCATAAATCAAGGAAAGCCTCTTTTCAAAAAAATTCTCTTTCTGACTTAATAAATCATTTGGATATACCATGGAGTTTTTTAGCTTACTAATATATGAATTAACCGCAGAAGGAGAAAACTGTTGTAAATCATAATTCTGCTTTTTAATAATATCTTTCAGAAGATTTTTAACATCTTTTTGGTCATAAATTGTAAATGCTGAAGTATAACCTAATTTATATATTTCATTCCTTAAAATTCTTGCACATATAGAGTGGAATGTCCCAATTTTTATTGAATTTACAGGAATTTTAGGTAATAGATTCTGGACTCTCAATTTCATCTCTTTTGCAGCTTTGTTTGTAAAAGTGACTGCTAGTATCTGATTCGGTTGATATCCTTTTTCTTGAATTAAAAAAGCAATTTTATGTGTTAATACTCTTGTTTTTCCGCTACCTGCACCAGCAAAAATTAAAATTGGTCCTTCAGTATATTTAACTGCCGACAACTGTTGTGGATTTAAAGATGATAAATTCATTATTTTTTTTTCTTCTTCAGTTTTTGTAGTTTTAATTTAAATGCTTTTTTTGCTCGATTATGTTGTTTAATTGTTTTTGAGAAAGTATGATATCCAGATCCGTCAGCAACAAAATACAAATAATCTGTGGTTAATGGCATGACAGCTGCCTTTAAAGCTTCAAGTCCAGGACTATTTATTGGTCCAGGTGGTAAGCCTTTATATTTATAAGTATTGTACGGATTATCAATTTTTAAATGTTTGTAATAAAGTTTAATATTTTTACCTGGTATTGCATATTGAACGGTTGGATCTGCTTGAAGAAGCATTTTTTTTTGAAGTCTATTGTGATAAACAGATGATATTTTTTTCATTTCATTTTCAAACATAGCCTCTCCTTGAATAATTGAAGCAAGTGTAACTACTTCTAACATTGACATATCTAGTTTATTTGCAAAATACTGAAGTGATTTGTCGTAATGATGAAAAAACTGATTAGTCATCACTTGTATGATATCTTCTTCCAAGCTTGAAGAAAGGAAATAGTAAGTATCTGGGAAGAGAAACCCTTCGAGAGATGGAGCATTAATATTCAAAGTTGACATGAAATTATGGTCTTTGCATAATTGTTCAAATTTATATGCATCAATATTCATCTTAGAATCAATTTCTTTTATGATTCTATATAGTTCCCAGCCCTCAATTATTGTGACTTTTATTTTTTTACCTGATGGAGCAGTAATTAATTTTATTAAATCATGGATATTACTTAATCCTTTAAGGTCATATTTCCCCGGAAAAATTGCTTTTGTTTTATTCATAATATAAAGACCTACTTTAAATACATTACCATTAAAATCACATGATTTAGCATAAAGAGAATCAGAAACTTGGGAAACTGTTGCACCTTTTGGTATTATGAATTGTGCATTTGAATCATTACAATTGATTTTCCAAGATAGAATGACATTAACTGTTATCAGAAGAGCAAACGTTAAAAAAAAGGTAAGACATAAAATTAAAATTTTAAAATTTTTAATTTTGTACAATTTAATAAAATCCATTGATCTGAATTTAGAATAAAAACAAAAGTACATACAAATAAAGATGGTTATTTTTTTTTTCATTTACTTGGTTTTAATTTTAAATGTAATGTATATTATTTTCTATTGCAAAAGAGTAAGTACACAAGATTATTTCAATCATGGGATTATAATAGGATTAATTACCTGATCTTTTTTTTCGGTATAATTGTAATCATTTCTGGATACTTATTAATGTGGTCAGGTGAAACAACTAGTTTTCAATCTGTTAAACTTGCTCCAGTTATATTAGTCCTAGGCTATTGTGTTATAATTCCTGTTTCACTACTTTACAGGAAAAAAAATAAATAGGGGTGGTAGTTCAATTTGGTTAGAGCACTGGCCTGTCACGCCAGAAGTTGCGGGTTCGAGTCCCGTCCATCCCGCTGAAGATTAGCCTCAACAAATAATACTCATGTTGAGGCTATTTTTATTTTTATGTTATAAATTTCCCCAATTTTATTTTCAAAATAAATCTATTTATTAATCATTTATTTTTAAAGTTAATTTAACTTCTCTGTCGGTAGTCTTATTACAATCTAATTAAAACAACAAAATCAAAGTTACAAATTTTTAAACTGTTTTTTTAAAAAACGAAAATAAATAGTTGTAAATTTATAGGTAGAAATTTTAACAAAAAAAAAGAAATTATGCCTCAAATTACAAGAAGATATACATTTTGCGCTGCTCACCAGTATTGGAATGACAATTGGGATAGTGATCGCAATGAAAAAGAGTTTGGAAAAGATATATATGTACATGGTCACAATTATACACTCGACATTACTGTAAAAGGAAAAATAAATCCTGAAAATGGTTTTTTAATCAATCTTGAAAAGGTAGATGATACGGTAAATAGATTGGTTAAAAAATTAGATCATAGTCAGATTGAAAAGGATATAGAATGGTTTAAAGGCAAACAACCATCCTCAGAAAATCTAACTGTTTATTTATGGGATAATATTTCAAAAAATATTCCCTCACCAGCAAAACTCCACAGGGTGAGACTGCATGAGACTCCCAGAATATTTACTGATTATTATGGACCGGAAAATGAGTAAAATGGATAAAAATTCCAAAGAATTAATAGAAAGCATAACTGAAAAATTATTACACAGTATTGGAGAAGATCCCAGTAGAGAGGGTTTATTGAGAACACCTCATCGTGTTGCAAAAGCATGGGATGATTTTTCACAAGGCTACAGGGCAAACTTAGATGAAATTATAAACGATGCTATATTTAATGAAAATTGTAGTGAAATGGTTGTAGTAAGAGATATAGAGTTTTATTCAATGTGTGAACACCACATGGTACCATTTTTTGGACGAGCACATGTTGGATATTTACCAAAGGGAAAAGTCATTGGACTTTCAAAAATACCAAGAATTGTTGATATGTTTTCAAAGAGGTTGCAAGTACAAGAAAGACTAACTTCTCAGGTTGCATATACTTTACAGGATGTTTTAAACCCTGTCGGTGTCGCAGTAGTAATGGAGGGTCGTCATTTATGTATGCAAATGCGTGGTGTTGAAAAGCAAAATAGTTTTACATCCACTTCCGCTATGCTTGGACAATTTAGAAAGTCAGCGGAAACTCGTTCTGAATTTTTATCAATTATTGGGAAGAAATAAATAATTAAAATTACATTTATAAACTCGCAAATATTTAATGAATTTATTTTAAAAACTAAATATGAAAAAATTTGATCTTATAATTATTGGAGGGGGACCTGGTGGTTATGTTGCAGCAATTAGAGCTGCACAATTAAAATTAAAAGTTGCAATAGTTGAAGACAAGCACCTTGGAGGAATATGTTTAAATTGGGGCTGTATCCCAACCAAAGCATTATTGAAAAATGCTGATGTACTCCATACGATTCAAAACGCTGCTTTGTATGGTATCGACATAAAAGATTTTACCGTCAATTGGAAAATGGTAATAAAACGTTCAAGAGATATTTCTAAAAGGTTGTCTAAAGGAATAGAATATCTTTTGAAAAAAAATAAAATTACACATATTTCTGGTAGGGGAGAGCTAATTTCTAATACTCAGGTTGTAGTGAAATCCGAAAATGAAAAAGAAAAAAAAATTTCAGCTAAAAATATAATCATTTCAACAGGATCAAGGCCAAAATACTTTCCAAATATAATTCCTGATGCTAAAAGAATAATTACTTCAAGAGAGGCTATGATATTAAAAGAGAAACCAGCTAGCATAGTTATAATTGGAGCAGGCGCGATTGGAATTGAATTTGCACATTTCTATAATTCATTTGGTACGAAAGTTACTATTATAGAGTCAATGACTCATATTTTACCAAATGAAGATAAAGATGTGGCAGATGAACTAGCAAAAATATTTAATAAACGTGGAATTGAAATAATTACAGGTGAACTTGTAGATTCGGTAGAGAACCAAGGAGGTAATATTGAAGTTGTGCTTAAGTCTAAGGAAAAGATTATTTCAGATTATGCAATAGTTGCAGTTGGTGCCCAATCAAATATTGAAAATATAGGTCTGGAAAAAGTGGGTATAAAAACAAAATATGGATCTATTTTAGTTAATCAATATTTGCAAACAAATGAAGAAAATATCTTTGCAATAGGTGATGTTGTTGGTCCTCCAATGTTAGCCCATAAAGCATCTAGGGAAGCTATAGTTGCTGTTGAAAAAATTGCGAATAAAGATCCAGAACCAATGAAATATGATAATATACCTAGTTGTGTTTATTCTAATCCCGAGATAGCATCTGTAGGATTAACTGAAAAGAAAGCATTAGAAGCAGGATATAAGATAAAAGTCGGTAAATTTCCATTTAGAGCTCTTGGAAAATCTATGGCTTCAGGTGAAACAGATGGTTTTGTAAAAGTAATTTATGATGAAAAATATGGTGAAATGATAGGTTGCCATATTATTGGATTTGAAGCGACAAATCTCATTACAGAAGCTACTATAGCTAGAAGATTAGAGACTACTTGGCATGAAGTATTAGAAACAATTCATCCTCATCCCACATTATCAGAGGGACTTTTAGAAGCAACTGCAGACGCATTGGGAGAAGCTATTCATATTTAATGATTAATGCTTCGAAAATAGAATATGAACAATTGATACCATTTATCATGAATAATTGTTCAGATAAATTAAATAGTTTTTGGTTGGGAAAAATCGAGTATAAATTAGCGTGGTATTTGCAGAAAAAAATACATAAACATGTTTCACTAAATAAAATAAATGGAGTTAATTTATATCTCGAACATGAACCAGTTTATACTTTTGGAAAGAATGCGGATAAAAATAATTTATTACCTTCACATCCTAAAGATGCAAAAGTTGTTCAAATAGATAGAGGAGGAGATATAACTTTTCATGGTCCAGGACAACTGGTTGTCTATCCAATAATTAATTTAAATCATTTCAAAAAGAGCATTTCATGGTATATGCGTTCGTTAGAAAACGTAATAATACAATTTCTCAGTAAATATAAAATAAGTAGCAAGCGAATTGATGGGTTGACAGGTGTATGGGTTAATGAAGAAAAAATATGTGCAATGGGAGTCCGTTTGGCAAAGTGGACTTCAATGCATGGGTTTGCTTTGAACATTAATCCTGAGATGAAATATTATGACGGAATGATTCCATGTGGAATTTTTGAATATGGAGTTACTTCACTTACAAACGTATTAAGCAAAGAGTTTAAAGTTGAAGAAATTGCAAGACAGGTCGATGATATTCTAAGATCTATTTTATTAGAGGAATTTAATTATGAAACTACATGGATTTACAAAGAAACAACTGCTTGATATTTATAAAAAAATGGCACTTTCTCGCTATTTGGACGAAAAACAACTTATTCTACTGAAGCAAGGAAAAGGATTTTTTCATATTGGCGCATCTGGGCATGAGGCAGCACAACTTGCTGCAGCATCTGTATTAAAACCAAGTTTTGATTATGCATATCCATATTATCGTGAACAGGCATTTTGTTTAGGATTTGGTATGACAGTTAAAGAACATTTATTAGCCTTTTTTGCTAAAGAAGACGATCCGAGCTCTGGTGGACGACAGATGCCACAACATTTTGGACATAAAGATTTAAATATTGTGAGCCAATCAAGTCCAACAGGAACACAATATTTGCAAGCTGTTGGTACCGGATCTATATTAAAAAAAGAGGGTAACGGAGCTGTAGTTTACGTTTCTTCGGGAGAAGGCACAACAAGTCAGGGTGATTTCCATGAAGCTCTCAATTGGGCTAGCAGAGAAAAATCACCAGTCATATTTCATATTGAAAACAATGGATATGCAATTTCTGTCCCTATATCTCAACAGACAAGTGGTGAATCTGTTTATGATATTTGTGCTGGATATGACTCTCTATCTAGGTATAATATCGACGGTTGTAATTTTTTTGAAACAAGTTTAGCCTTTAAAAAAGCAGTAGAAAGATCAAGAAGTGGTAAGGGTCCATCAGTAATAGTGTCAAATGTAGTTCGATTATTACCGCATTCTTCTTCTGATGATCAAAGAAAATATAGAGACAAAAAAGATTTAGAGGCTGACAAAAAGCGAGATCCTTTAGATCTTTTCAAAAGGAAATGTATTAGTAATGGTATTGCCAAGGAATCTGACTTTGATAAAATATTGAGTGAATCAAAAAAACAAATTGATGATGAAACTATATGGGCTGAAAAACAATCTAATCCAGAACCAAAATATTGGAATAGAAATCTATTTTCTATCAATTTCAAAGATGATAGGTTGAATTATGAAACTTCTATACCAAACGGAGAAAAAATTGTATTAGTTGATGCAATAAATCATGCTCTTGATGAGGAATTAGAGCATAATCCAAAAACTCTAATTTATGGACAGGATGTTGCTGGTGAAAAGGGGGGGGTTTTTACAGCAACACGAGGTCTCACAGCAAAACATGGAAAAAATAGAGTATTTAATTCGCCTTTAGCAGAATCATCAATTATTGGCACAGCGATAGGTATGTCTGTTCTAGGATGGAAACCAATTGTAGAGATTCAATTCGGTGATTATATATGGACTGCAATGATGCAAATCAGAAATGAAATGGCAACAATGCGATATCGTTCAAATGGAAATTGGACAAGTTCATTCGTAATTCGTGTTCCAGTTGGTGGTTATATTCATGGCTCGCTTTGTCATAGTCAAAGTATAGATGGATATTTTACTCATTTACCTGGATTATTAATTGCTTATCCATCAAATGCATCAGATGCAAAAGGTTTATTAAAAACAGCTTGTAGGATAGATGAACCTGTACTTTTTATGGAGCATAAGGGATTGTATCGCCAAGGATTTGCTTCCTCTCCTGAACCAAACAAAGACTATCTTTTACCATTCGGAAAAGGAAAAATCGTCCAAAATGGTAGTGATATAACAATTGTAACATGGGGTGCTCTTGTTCAAAAATCTGTCGAAGCAGCAAAAGCATCTAATTTAAGTGTAGAAATAATTGATATTAGGACTTTAAATCCATTGGATATGGAATTAATTTTAAAATCAGTTTCCAAAACTAATCGTGTAATTGTTGCTCATGAGGATAACTTAACTGGTGGATTTGGTGGAGAAATAGCATCACGAATAGCTGAAGAGGGATTTGAATATTTAGATGCACCCGTAAAAAGAGTAGCTTCTAAAGATTCACCAATAGCTTATGCTTCTGTTTTAGAAAATGAAATTTTAGTTCAAACTGATTGGATTATTAAATCAATCAAAGAAGTCAAAGACTATTAAAAATGGACTTCAAAATTAAGAAAACCAAGGGTTTATATTTATATCGACAGATGCTAGTTCCCAGGATAATAGAGGAACAGATGCTTTTATTTTTAAGAAAAGGTAAAATAAGTAAATGGTTTTCGGGTATAGGGCAAGAAGCTATTTCAGTTGGTGTGACTGAAGCATTAAATGCTGATGATATCATTTTACCTATGCATAGAAATTTGGGAGTATTTACTTCTCGTAATGTAGATTTGGAAAA